>OLQP01000040.1_pt1 | contig 126547 bp, 106 predicted proteins | sample 1643181 | NCBI WGS metagenome assembly OLQP01 (sample SAMEA3136710, study PRJEB25190) | human gut metagenome | biome: human gut; feature: human-associated habitat; material: faeces | place: Austria | collected 2013 | reverse complement strand
CATGCTCTGGATGAGAACCCCGGAAAAAGTTTATTTCAAAAAAGGCTGCCTGCCGGTTGCTCTGGATGAGCTGAAAAATGTGATGGGCAAGAAACGCTGCTTCATCGTAACAGACTCCTTCCTGTACAAGAATGGATATACAAAGAAAATTGAAGATAAACTGGATGAGATGGGAATTGTTCATACATGCTTCTCTGATGTAGAACCTGATCCGTCTCTGGCTTCTGCAAAAGCAGGTGCAGCAGCAATGCGTGCATTTGAGCCGGACTGCATCATTGCAATGGGCGGCGGATCTGCAATGGATGCCGGTAAGATCATGTGGGTTCTTTATGAAAATCCAGATGCAGACTTCGATGACATGGCAATGGATTTCATGGATATCCGTAAGAGAATCTACACATTCCCGAAAATGGGTAAAAAAGCTTACTTTATCGCTGTACCTACATCTTCCGGTACAGGATCTGAGGTAACACCGTTTGCCATCATTACAGACAAAGAAACAGGAATTAAATGGCCACTGGCTGACTATGAACTGATGCCGGATATGGCAATCGTGGATACCGATAACATGATGAGTGCACCAAAAGGACTGACAAGTGCTTCTGGTATCGATGTTATGACACATGCGATCGAAGCATATGTTTCTATGATGGCTTCTGACTACACAGACGGACTTGCTCTCCGTGCGATCAAACTTGTATTTGATTATCTGCCAAGAGCATACAGAGATGGAAATGATGTAGAAGCAAGAGATCATATGGCAAATGCATCCTGCATGGCCGGTATGGCATTTGCAAATGCATTCCTTGGAGTAAACCACTCCCTGGCTCACAAACTGGGTGCTTTCCATCACATCCCGCACGGTATCGCAAATGCTCTGGTTCTGACAGATGTTATGCGTTACAATGCTGATGAAGTTCCGACCAAGATGGGTACTTTCCCGCAGTATCAGTATCCAAAGACACTGGCACGTTATGCAGAGATCGGACGTTTTGTAGGACTGACAGGAAAAGATGACAAAGAAGTATTTGAGAAACTTCTGGATAAACTGGAAGAACTCAAGAAGATTATTGAGATCAAACCTACGATCAAAGATTATGGTGTAGATGAGAAATACTTCCTTGAGACTCTGGATGAGATGAGTGAACAGGCATTTAATGACCAGTGTACCGGTGCAAACCCGAGATATCCACTTATTGCAGAACTGAAAGAAATCTACCTGAAAGCATACTATGGTAAATAATAAATTTTAGATTGGTGTGTTTTCTTCCATAAAAATATTATAAGCAGTGATTGCCCCGGAATTACAGGAATGTAATACCGGGGCAATTGCTTTATTGGTCATACTATTGTAAGAGAAATTTAGATAAAATTCAGAATCTGTGTATTGCAAGCCGGGGGATATGGATGTTACAATAAGCACTAATGACAATGTTAACATAAACAGAGAGCTTATATAGGAGATATATAAGGAAAAGAAGCTGATGCTTCAGGGGGCATGATTATTGAAACAAAATGAAAACACAAAATATGTAAAACTTGGTATTACAGGAGCGGCAGTTCTGGCATTTGGATTTGCCATCATGTATATTCTGAATCAGAGCAAGAATATTGCAGCAGGTATTCAGTTGGTATTTAATATTCTGAAACCTTTCCTGTATGGTGCGTTGATTGCCTATCTGCTGGCACCGATCTGTAACCGGATGGATGAGCGTTTCCTGAAATGGTTTCCCAAGGCAACAGAAAAGCAGAAGAAAGGTTTGAAATTTCTATCTATTGCAATTGCAGTTATTTGTGCAGTCACGATTGTAGTTCTGCTGATTCTGCTGATTCTTCCGCAGGTATGGGACAGCACAGTGAAGATCATTAAGATACTTCCGGCCAGACTTGCCTATTGTAACCGCATGATTGATCAGCTGCTCAAGGATCAGCCGGAATTACAGACATATTTTAATCATTTTTCATCACAGGTGGAGAATGGTCTGAATGATGTTCTGAAAGCAAATTCCAGTATGATGACAACGATTCAGGGAATTGTCAATAATATTACAGTACAGTTGATCGAGGTTTTAAGCGTATTCAAAAATATGTTTCTTGGATTTTTGATCGCAGTATATCTTCTTGCAAGCCGTAAACTGTTTGGAGCACAGGCAAAGCTTCTTCTGTATGGTATCTTTCCGAATAAATGGGCGAAGATCATTGAAGAAGAAGTTCATTATACAGACAAAATGTTTAACGGTTTCTTTGTTGGTAAGATTATCGATTCTGCAATTATCGGTCTGATCTGCTTTGCGGGAACCACTTTATTGGGATTCGAATCCGCTGCATTTATCAGTGTTGTGATTGGTGTGACGAATATCATTCCGTTTTTCGGACCATTTATCGGAGCAATTCCATGTGCATTATTACTGCTTCTGGGAAGTAATCCGTGGGATGCTTTATACTTCCTGATTTTTATCGTGATACTTCAGCAGGTGGACGGAAATATCATCGGACCGAAGATCCTTGGTAATACAACCGGAGTTTCCAGTTTCTGGGTATTATTTTCCATTCTGTTATTTGGAGGTCTGTGGGGACTGGTTGGTATGGTGATCGCAGTACCATTGTTTGGGGTTATCTATGATATTATCCGTAAACTGACAGCAAGAGGACTGAAGAGAAACAGACATGAAGAGATGATGCAGGAATATAATGAAAAATTTCATGAAGAGCCTGAAGAAACAGAGACAACTCAAAAGGATACGTTCAGCAAAAAAATTAATGCAAAAATCAATGAGTACATTGATAAGAATGTAAATAACAAATAGCATATTGAGTATAAAAATAAGTCCCATGAGTTTTGACTCATGGGACTTATTTTATGTAAAACACCTTAAGGTGTTTATATTAATGTTTTTATCACTGCTTACGAAATGCTGCACGTTTTCTTTCTCTAGGATCCAGAATTCTCTTACGGATACGAAGGCTTTCTGGTGTTACTTCCAGAAGTTCGTCCTGATCGATGAATTCGATTGCCTGCTCGAGGCTGAGAACTCTTGGCGGTGTCAGTTTCAGAGCTTCATCCGCGGAAGAAGAACGTGTATTGGTCAGATGTTTTGTCTTGCAGACATTCAGCTCGATGTCTTCGGCTTTACCATTCTGTCCGATGACCATACCACTGTATACTTTTTCGCCAGGACCAACGAAGAGTGTTCCACGATCCTGCGCTGAGAACAGACCATATGCAACTGCTTCACCGGATTCAAAGGCAATCAGGGATCCCTGTTTACGATACTGGAAATCTCCTTTATATGGTGCATATCCGTCGAAAGTAGTATTCAGGATACCGGTACCCTTGGTGGAAGTCAGAAATTCACCACGGAATCCGATCAGTCCACGGGATGGAATGTGGAATTCCAGACGAACAGATCCGTCACTTGCTGTGCTCATTCCCTGAAGTTCACCTTTACGCTCGCTCAGTTTCTGGATAACAGTACCGGAGAATTCTTCCGGAACATCTACATAAGCGATTTCCATTGGCTCAAGTTTCTTACCACGTTCGTCCGTGTGATACAGAACTTCCGGTTTACTTACTGCGAATTCATAACCTTCACGGCGCATGTTCTCAATCAGTACGGACAGATGAAGTTCACCACGTCCGGAAACTTTGAAGCACTCTGTAGAGTCAGTATCTTCTACACGAAGGCTGACATCGGTGTTCAGCTCACGGTACAGACGGTCACGAAGATGACGGGAAGTGATGTATTTACCTTCCTGTCCGGCGAGCGGGCTGTCATTTACCATGAAGTTCATGGAAAGAGTTGGCTCGGAAATCTTCTGGAAAGGAATTGCTTCCGGGTTGTCACCGCCGCAGAGGGTATCACCGATATGGATATCTTCGATACCGGAGATCGCTACGATAGATCCGATAGATGCTTCTTTTACTTCGACCTTGTTCAGACCATCAAACTCATAAAGCTTGCTGATCTTAACTTTTTTACGTTTGTCAAGGTCGTGGTGGTTCAGAAGTGTCAGCTCCTGGTTTACTGCAATTTTTCCATTTTCAACTTTGCCGACACCGATACGTCCAACATATTCGTTGTAATCGATGGTGCTGATCAGTACCTGTGTGTCTGCGTCGGGATCACCTTCCGGTGCCGGGATATATTTCAGGATAGTTTCAAACAGCGGAGCCATGTTTTCCGGTGTGTCTGCCAGATCCAGAACGGCATGTCCTGCTTTTGCGGATGCATACAGGAACGGGCAGTCAAGCTGCTCATCGGATGCTTCAAGATCCATGAGAAGTTCCAGAACTTCATCAATAACTTCTTCCGGACGGGCTTCCGGACGGTCGATCTTGTTGATGCAGACGATGACATGAAGGTCCAGCTCCAGAGCTTTACGGAGAACGAATTTAGTCTGTGGCATAGCACCTTCAAAGGCATCTACCAGAAGAATAACGCCGTCTACCATCTTAAGAACACGTTCTACTTCACCACCGAAGTCTGCATGGCCAGGGGTATCAATGATATTGATCTTTACTCCCTTGTAATGTACAGCAGTGTTTTTGGATAAAATAGTAATTCCACGCTCACGTTCAATGTCGTTGGAGTCCATGACACGTTCCTGAACTTCCTGGTTTTCACGGAATACACCGCTTTGTTTAAGGAGCTGATCCACCAGGGTAGTTTTGCCGTGATCGACATGGGCGATGATGGCAACGTTACGTACGTCTTCGCGTTTTGTCTTCATAAAAATCGAAATCCTTTCTTTTTTCTTCTATATAAATGTGTAAAAACTTTTTTTCGTGATACGATATTCCAGTTTACCACATTTTTCGCAGATTACAAGGAGTTACAGAAATTTTTTTAATTTTTTGGTTCTAAATCTTCAGGGGTATTCATAGCTTAGTATAGACAAAATACCCAAAGAGGAAGGAGAACAACATTATGGCAGACAAAATCATTGAAAACAATCAGGTATCGATCATGGGGAAAATTGATACAGGCTTCACATTCAGTCATCAGGTATTTGGTGAAGGCTTTTATACCATGGAGCTTCTTGTGCGCAGGCTGAGTGATTCTGAGGACAGGATTCCGGTCATGGTTTCAGAAAGGCTTCTGGATATAACGCAGGATTATACGGGGCAGTATATTGAGATCCATGGACAATTCCGGTCTTATAACAGGCATGAAGAAAAACATAACCGTCTGGTTCTTTCTGTTTTTGCGAGGGAAGTAAATTTTGTTGAGGAGCAGGACGAATCACTTCCGGTCAATCAGATCTTCCTGGATGGATTTATCTGTAAGCCGCCGGTCTACCGAAAAACGCCGCTTGGCAGAGAAATTGCAGATATGCTTCTGGCAGTGAACCGTCCTTACAGTAAATCTGATTACATACCATGTATCTGCTGGGGTAGAAATGCCAGATATGCATCAGCGTTTACTGTTGGAGGTCATGTGCTTCTGTGGGGAAGAATTCAGAGCCGTGAATATATGAAGCGGATCGGTGAGAATCAGTCAGAGAGAAGAACAGCATATGAGGTGTCTGTAAGTAAGCTGGAATATATAGATTAGAAGGGGCAAAGTAGTTCGGTATTGCTTTTTTGGCGGAACTGCGGTAAGATAAGACCAATAATGCGATAAGCGAGTCTTAGATAACATTAAGAGGAAGTATTATGGAAAAAGAATTAACAGAGGTATACTGCGGAAACGGCAAAGGCAAGACTGCACTGGCTATCGGACAGAGTCTCCGTGTGGCTACCCAGGGCAAAAGCGTGATCGTGATCCAGTTTCTGAAAGGAAGAGACCAGCGTTCGCTGGATTTCCTGCAGGATGTGGACAACCTGGATTTTAAGATCTTTCGCTTCGAAAAGAGAGAATGCTGCTACGAAGACCTGACAGAAGAAGAAAAGGCAGAGGAGAAATCCAACATTCTGAACGGACTGAATTTTGCCCGTAAAGTTGTTGTTACTCAGGAATGCGATTTTTTGGTTCTTGATGAGATTCTTGGACTTCTTGACTGTGGTATCATAACAGTTGAGGGAATCGCAGATATACTGAAACACAAGGATGAATCTATGCATATTGTCATGACTGGATGGAATTTCCCGGAGGAATTAAGACCGTATGTAGATGTGATCACAACGCTGAACACCGAGGAAGTTCATCCATTGGATGCCAACGAATAATATAAATTACAGAAGAATAAAAGGAGGAGTTAAAATGGCAATTTTTAAAGGTGCGGGCGTCGCAATTGTTACCCCTATGTATGAAGATGGAAAGGTGAATTACGATAAACTGGAAGAACTGCTGGAATTCCAGATCGCCAACAGCACAGATGCCATTATTATCTGTGGAACAACCGGTGAGTCTTCTACAATGACACACGGAGAACATCTTAAAACAATTAAATTTGCAATTGATAAAGTAAATAAACGTGTACCGGTTATCGCAGGAACAGGTTCTAACTGTACAGAGACAGCAATCATGATGTCAAAGGAAGCTGCATCCTACGGAGCAGATGCATTACTGGTTGTAACTCCTTATTATAATAAAGCAACACAAAAGGGACTTATCGCTCACTATACTGCAATCGCAAATGCAGTTCCTGAGACTCCGATCATTATGTATAATGTACCGAGTCGTACAGGATGTAACATCCAGCCGGCAACCGTTGCCACACTGGTTAAAAATGTTAAGAACATCGTAGGCCTGAAAGCCGCAAGCGGAGATCTTTCTCAGATCGCAAAGACAGTATCTCTGGCAGGTGCTGATCTGGAACTGTATTCCGGAAATGATGATCAGGTTCTGCCGATCCTTTCACTTGGCGGACTTGGCGTTATCTCTGTACTTTCTAATGTTGCACCGAAGGAAACACATGATATGGTCATGAAATTCATGGAAGGTGACACTGCAGGTGCTGCCAAGATTCAGATCGATGCGATTCCGCTGATCAATGCTCTGTTCTGTGAAGTCAATCCGATTCCGGTTAAGACAGCACTGAACCTGATGGGTATGAATGTAGGACCTCTTCGTATGCCTCTTTGTGAAATGGAAGAAAGCAATAAAGAAACCCTGAAGAAAGCACTGCAGGATTTCGGAATTAAGCTGGCATAAAACAGGCATAGGATACGGAGGAATACTATTATGGTAAAAATTATCATGCACGGATGCTGCGGACATATGGGACAGGTGATTTCTGATCTTGTTGCAAAAGATGCCAATGCAGAGATTGTAGCAGGAATTGATGTAACAGATAAAGGAAATACTACTTATCCGGTATTTACCAATATTAAAGAATGTCAGACAGAGGCAGATGTCCTGATCGATTTCTCTTCTGCAAAGGCAGCAGATGCATTACTGGATTACTGCACAGAGCGTAACCTTCCGGTTGTTCTCTGCACAACAGGTCTGTCTGAAGAACAGCTTGCAAAAGTTGAAGAGACAGCAAAAAAGATTCCGGTACTGAAATCTGCAAACATGTCACTTGGTATCAACACTCTGATGAAACTGATCCAGGAAGCTGCAAAGGTTCTTGCAACAGCTGGATTTGATATGGAGATTGTAGAGAAACATCATCATCTGAAACTGGATGCTCCGAGTGGTACAGCGCTGGCACTTGCTGACAGCCTGAATGAAGCGATGGATAATCAGTATCATTATGTGTATGACAGAAGCCAGAAGCGTGAGATGCGTGATGAAAAAGAAATCGGTATTTCTGCAGTACGTGGCGGTACGATCGTTGGTGAGCATGAAGTGATCTTTGCCGGCGAAGACGAAGTGATTGAATTTAAGCATACCGCTTATTCAAAAGCCATCTTCGGTAAAGGTGCAATTGAAGCGGCTAAATTTTTTTTTTTCAAGCAGAAGACGGCATACGAGATGGCTGATGTGATCGAAGGCTGATCGTAGTTTTGTATTAATATTGAAATTCTGGCAGGCATGTATCGAAAGATATGTGCCTGTTTTTTTACATTATTTTGCATAGGAATCTGCCAGATTGTACATATTATCATTACAAGTTTAAATCCATAGTAAAGGAGAAATTAGAATGAAAAAAATACGCACAATTCTGACAGGAATCCTCCTGATCCTGACGTTGAGCATCTTTACTGCCTGCGGAAATAACAATGCACCGGCAGATGAGGCAGGAACAGCTGCAGAAGAAAACACGACCGATACAGGGACGAATGAAAATGCAGATGCTGTGAATGATAAAAAAGACAATGAAAATACGGATAATTCAAATAATAAAGTAACGGACAACGAAGGTGTGGCAGACGATGCTGCAATCGATAACGGTGATACCATGTCCGAGGGAACAGACAATGATAATGTGCCCAATAATACAGAAGATGGAAGTGTGGCGCAGGATCTTGGTGATGGTGTCCGTGATATTGGCGATGGAGTTGGCAACGCAGTAGAAGATGTCGGTGATGCGGTCGGAGATGTCATTGATGGAGATGCCGAGACACGATAACGGTTACTGTTCACCGCAACCGATGATTTGATTTATTCGTTTAGCACAATAAAGTGCTTGCATCAGATGAAAAATCATATTATCATAGCATCAGATAGACCTGATGATTTATAGTACAGGCTTCGGATTCAGGAAATCCGGGGCCTTTTTGAAAGGAAAATACAAATGAAATTTCGACCATGTATTGACATACATAATGGAAAAGTAAAACAGATCGTAGGCGGAAGCCTCAAAGATGCCGGAGATCAGGCAAGAGAGAATTTTGTGTCCGGTCAGGATGCAGCCTTTTATGCTGAGCTGTATAAAAACGCCGGATTAAAGGGCGGACATGTTATCCTTTTGAACGGAAAAGATTCGGAGTATTACGAGGCGACCAGGAATCAGGCACTTAAGGCACTGGCAGCTTATCCGGGAGGCTTACAGATCGGCGGTGGTGTCTGCCCGGATAATGCGGAAGATTATCTGAAAGCAGGGGCAAGTCATGTAATTGTTACTTCCTACGTCTTTAAAGACGGACAGCTTTCCTGGAAAAATCTAAAAAAAATAGAAGAAATTGCAGGAAAAGAGCATCTGGTCCTGGACTTAAGCTGCCGTAAAAAAGACGATCAGTATTTTATTGTGACAGATCGTTGGCAGAAATTTACAAATGTACCGGTGACAATCGAAGTAATGGAAGAACTGGGAAATCATTGTGATGAATTCCTTGTGCATGCGGTAGATGTCGAGGGAAAGGCAAATGGAATTGAAACAGAACTGGCGGACCTGCTTTCTGACTATACACAGCGACCGGTGACTTATGCGGGAGGTGTCGGAAGCATGGAAGATCTGAAACTTCTGAAAAAGCATGGAAAAGATCGTTTGGATGTTACCGTTGGCAGCGCATTGGATCTTTTTGGAGGAACGATTCCGTTTGAAACACTAAAAAATCTGGATGATCTGCATATATGACAGGTGGAAATTCTTGACGAAAAAGTTTCCTGATTATATGATGTAGGCAGGAATATGGGTGGTGAGAACACCCACTAAATAAATGATCACAGGGAGGTATTTATCATGAGTGAAGTACTTGACAAAATCAAAAGCAGAAGAAGTATCCGTAAATACAGGAGTGATATGATTCCACAGGATAAGCTGGAGAAGATCATCGAAGCAGGAACTTATGCGGCAACAGGAATGGGAAAACAGTCTCCGATCATCATTGCTGTAACGAACAAAGAACTTCGTGATAAGCTTTCTGCAATGAATGCAAAGATTATGGGTGTTGATAATATGGATCCATTTTATGGAGCACCGGTTGTTCTGATCGTGCTGGCTGATAAGAGCAGACCAACATGTGTCTATGACGGAAGTCTTGTTATGGGAAATCTGATGCTGGAAGCAGAAGAGCAGGGAATCGGAAGCTGCTGGATCCACAGAGCAAAAGAAGAATTTGAAAGTGAAGAAGGAAAAGAAATCCTGAAATCCCTTGGAATCGAAGGTGATTATGAAGGGATCGGACACTGCATTCTGGGTTATGCGGACGGTCCGGCACCGAAGGCTGCACCAAGAAAAGATTCCTATGTATATCATATAGATTAAACGTAGTAATAATATTGCTTAAATAATGGGTTGGTGGGGAAATTTCCCCACTGACCATTTTTTGTCCATTGAAAATAGAAAGTTTATCTGAATATAATGTAGAAAGATAAAAAAATATTGCCAGAGATGGAGGAAATACCAATGAACAAGATTAAACATGCAGCAGCTAAGAAGGTTTTCGCAGGAGTAATGGATTATGCTGTTGATCAGGTGAATAAGAATCCTGAGACAGCTTATGAGAAAATTATCGACACTGCTGAGAAGTATTTAAAAGATTTTGGAAAGGGTGTGAACTGGGATTATCTCAGGAAAGTTGCCTGTAATCCGGAATATACACTGAATCGTTATATAACTTCCATGGTACAGGAACTCCATCCTAATGTTCTGAAGACAACTCTGATGAATCTTGGATTTGAGGCTTTCTATAATGGAACAAAAACAATTCATGAGATGCGAGAAATACATAAATGTAATATCCCGTGGATCATTCTGATGGATCCTACCAGTGCATGTAACCTGCATTGTACAGGATGCTGGGCAGCAGAATACGGAAACAAGCTGAACCTGTCCTTTGACGATATGGATTCAATCGTTACACAGGGTAAAGAACTGGGAGTTTATTTCTATATGATGACAGGTGGAGAGCCGATGGTAAGAAAGAAAGACATCATCGAACTCTGCAGAAAACACAATGACTGTGTATTCTTTGCATATACAAATGGAACACTGGTTGATGAAGCACTCTGCAAACAGATGCAGGAAGTTGGAAACCTGTTTCTTGCCTTAAGCGTTGAGGGTGAGCCGGATGTTAACGATATGCGTCGTGGAGAAGGTGTGTACAATAAGGTTATGCATGCCATGGATCTGCTGAAAGAGCATGGACTTGTATTTGGTACATCAATCTGCTATACAAGTGCCAACTATAAGAGCGTTACCAGTGATGAGTTTATTAAGATGCTTGTTGATAAGGGTTGCCGTTATGCTCTGTACTTCCATTACATGCCGGTTGGAAATGCAGCATCTGTTGATCTGCTGCTGAATCCGGAACAGCGTGTTTATGTGAAGAACCGTGTAAGAGAGATCCGTAACATGGAACATGGCCCTGGAATCTTCACTATGGACTTCCAGAATGATGGAGAATTTGTTGGTGGATGTATCGCCGGAGGAAGAAACTACTTCCACATCAATGCAAATGGTGATGCAGAACCTTGTGTATTTATCCATTATTCCAATGGAAACATTCATGAGAATACAATCCTTGAGATTCTGAAACAGCCGTTATTCATGGCTTACCATAACAACCAGCCGTTTAACGATAACATGCTTCGTCCATGCCCGATGCTTGAGAATCCAGAGATCCTGCAGCGTATCGTAAAAGAAAGTGGTGCACATTCAACAGATCTGCAGTCTCAGGAGACAGCAGAACATCTTTGCAGTAAGTGTGTTCATTATGCCGAGGAGTGGGCTCCGGTTGCGGATAAACTGTGGGCTGAGGAGCATAAGGAGTAAAAAAATTCATAACATTAAAAACGTCATTCCTGCATCTGTATTTCAGACAATTCAGAAATTCAGAAGTACTAGCAGAATAAAATAATATAAAAAGCACCCCGAAAAATGATGAACTCGCAAAGCTCAGACAGCATCATTTTTCGGGGTAAAATATTATTTTCTTCTTAAGTACTTCTACAAATTTCTTCAGGCGTCTGAATAGCAGATGCAGGAAGGACGTTTTTTTATTCTGAAGTTTTTATATGGGCAGGGAAAGAACCGGGAGACTATTGAGATTAAGAAAGCTAAAGGCACAACGGGATTGGTGATAGAAGCTTAATGGGGAAAGGTTAGGGTTTATTTTTGCAGGGGTTTGTATTAGAATAGGGGTATTGGCAGGAATGTAGTTTCAGGAATTGGAGAGTATTTATGAAGGTTGTTATTTTAGCGGGTGGTTTTGGGACAAGGATCAGTGAGGAGAGTCATCTTAAGCCAAAGCCAATGATCGAGATCGGGGAGAAGCCGATCTTATGGCACATCATGAAGATGTATTCTGCGTATGGTTTTAATGAATTTGTAATCTGCTGTGGATATAAGCAGCATGTGATCAAGGAGTGGTTTGCAGATTACTATCTTCATAACAGCAATATCACATTTGATTTTACACAGGAAAATAAAATGATCGTGCACAATAACGTGCTGGAACCATGGAAGGTAACGCTGGTTGATACCGGTCTGAATACTATGACCGGCGGTCGTATCAAACGCGTAAAAGAGTATCTGGATGGAGATACGTTTATGCTCACTTACGGTGACGGAGTTGCAGATGTAAATATCAGAGAACTTCTGGAATATCACCGCTCCAATGGTAAAATGGCGACGATTACAGCAGCACAGCCGGGAGGACGATTTGGTATCCTGGATATTCAGAATGATGGAACGATCACGAATTTTAAAGAGAAGAAAAAAGAAGACGGAGGCTGGATCAATGCCGGATTTATGGTGCTGGAGCCGTCCATTATTGATCTGATCGAAGGAGACCAGACTGTATTTGAAAAAGAACCGCTCGTGGAGGCAGCCCGCATGGGACAGCTGAATGCATATCGCCACAAAGGATTCTGGCAGTGTATGGATACTCTGCGTGAAAAGAATCTTCTGGAGGCATTGTGGCAGAGTGGACAGGCTCCATGGAAGATTTGGGAATAAACAGAATCGGTCAGAAAACAATCTGGTGTAAAATAAATCTGTTGGAGGAATTGTTTTGAGTGCAACAAGCTGTGATTACTGCGCAAATTATGTATATGATGAAGAAAGTGAAAGCTATTACTGCGATGTGAATCTGGATGAGGATGAATACTACCGCTTTATCAGTACAGAATATAAAGAATGTCCGTATTATCGTAATGGGGATGAGTACAGGGTAGTGAGACACCAGATGTAAAAATTACGAAAGTCAGTAATTAAGGGATCGGAGAAAAACATGATTACAGTAGAGCTGGATAATTTCAGCCTGAGAGAAATCTGCCGGTCGGGACAGTGCTTCCGTATGCACGAGACGGCAGAAAATAACACATATGAACTGGTTGCCGGGGATAAATATCTGAAAATATCTCAGGCAGGAAGCATTGTAAATTTTTATTGCAGTGATGTAGAATTTATCTGTTATTGGGTACCGTATTTTGATATTGATTCGGACTATGGACGCTATATTGAAAAGGTGAATCCGAGGGACACGTATCTGAGTGCGGCGGTACAGTGCGGAAATGGGATCCGTATTCTGCGACAGGATCTTTGGGAAATGATCATTACTTTTTTGATCTCGCAGCAGAATAATATTTCCAGAATCCGGAGCTGTATCGAGAGGCTTTGTGTCAGATATGGTGAGAAACTGAAAGCAGGAGATACCGAATATTATTCCTTTCCGACACCGCAGCAGTTGTCCGGGGCGACAGAAGAAGAACTGCGGAGGCTTGGAATGGGATACCGTGCCAGATATATCGTGGAGACAACGCGAAGCATTCTGGAGGGAGAAGTTTCACTGGAAAAACTGTATCAGATGAAGTATTACCGCAGAGCACGAAAAGAACTGATGAAGCTCAGTGGAGTAGGCGAAAAAGTAGCAGACTGCATTTGTCTGTTTGCATTGCATCACATGGATGCATTCCCGATCGATACGCATATCCGGCAGGTTCTTGACGAACATTATCGCAGAGGTTTTCCGAACAGGAGATATCATGGCATGAGAGGCATTATGCAGCAATATATTTTTTATTATGAACTGATCGGAGAGAGAGGGAAGATATGAAGTATTTTGTAAATGTGCTGGTGGATGTTCTTGGAGCAGTCTATCAGGTAGCAGGCGCATCGCTGCTTATCGCGGTTCTGATCATGTGTGTCTATATGCTGGGAAGGAAGCAGGGTGTTGGACCGGTAGCCAGAGCGTGGATCTGGCAGTTTAAAGAAAGCAGCTGGTTTCACAGACACTTTTTCCTTGTGTTTTATACCTGTATGTTGCTTTTTCGTACGTTATTTTGTCGGAGCGTCTGGGGAAATCCGCTGGAAAACGTGATCGGAATCTGGGGACTGCATTATAACGGACAGCTGTATACGGAGAATTTTGAGAATCTGATACTGTTTATGCCGTTTATTATTTTTCTTTTCTGGGCGAGAGAAGAAAAAGATCACACAAAGGACAAAAGAATTCAGGAAGTATTGTTGAACAGTTTTGAAATCAGTTTCTGCTTTTCACTTGGAATTGAAACCTGCCAGCTTTTTTTGAAAATTGGAACGTTTCAGCTGACAGATCTTTTCTTTAATACGCTTGGTGGAATAATCGGCGGAGCAATCTACTGGGGATTTGAGAGAACCAGAAACAGAATTGTTTCCAGTGTGAAGAAAATCGGTGGCTGGGATGTTATCCCGTGGAAAAGTGCTACTCAGAAAGAAACAGATGTGGAAAACACCTCGGAGGCTGTTACAGCTGTAGAGGGAAGCCTTCCGGAAGAGGCGATTGCACCGGAATGTTCGGAGCCGAGATATGCTGCAATCGAGAAACTGGTAAGGGAAGCCGGACAGAAAATGCTGAAGGCGAGACCGGGTGAGGAAAATATCCACAAAAAAGAGGGACTTGCAAATTTCTGCACGGATTATGATACAGCAATCCAGAGATTTCTGATCAAAGGTCTGGGTGAGATTCTTCCGGGAGCTGCTTTCTTCGGGGAAGAAGACACGGAAGGAAACGCCGGTGCTGATGCAGAGGGTGAATTTACTTTCTACATAGATCCGATCGATGGAACTACGAACTTTATGTTTGATTATCATCACAGTTGTATATCGGTTGGTCTGGCGCATGGCGAGCAGATGATTGCCGGATTTGTATATCATCCATATGTGGACGATATGTATGTGGCTGTGCGAGGACACGGAAGTTATCTGAATGGAAAGAGACTTCAGATGGCTGATAAACCGGTGGAAGAGGGAATCGTGGAATTTGGCTGTGCGAGATACAATGAAGCAGGAATCGACTGGCTGTTCCGCGTGGTAAAAGAAATGTTCCAGAACAGTCTTTCTATTCGCTGCGGTGGTTCTGCGGCATTGGGACTCTGCAGAGGAGCATCCGGAAGTAACACCGTTTATCTGGAACTGAAACTGCAGCCGTATGATTATGCGGCAGCATCGGTGATACTGGAGGAAGCCGGCGGCAGGATCACACAGATCGATGGCAGCCCGATTACATTACATGAAGGCTGCTCAATTATTGGAGGAACACCTGCGGCATGGCAGGAGAGCAAAGATGCCTTTGAAAAATTAAAAGAAGAGATGTAGATAAAAAGCATTGTGTGGTTGAAAAACTGCATAGTGCTTTTTTGTTACGGAAAAGTTAAATCAAGATAACAAGTGTATTTCGTGCTATTTTGTTGCTGAAAATGATTTTCAATAAGAACATTAATGAGAAAAAAAGTCAATTTCTGGTTAGAAAATGCTAATATTTTTGTGGAGATGAAAAAAGAGTTATGGTATAAAAATAAATGGTTAGAAAACGCTAACACAATGGTGTATAAATAAAGAGGAGGAAGGAAATGGCAAATCAGAGATTGATGAAAAAAGTTGCACCAGTTGTTTTGAGTGCAGCGGTCGTAATGACAAGTATGCCGGCAACAGCTTTTGCAGCAGATTTTTCTGATACAGAAGTTACTGTAGCAGAGGAAAGTGCTGATATTGAAGAAGCAAGTGCAGAAGCTGCGGACACAGATGTTGTGGAAGATACAGAGGATACAGATGTAGACGTTGAAGAAGCAGCAGAGGACGTGACAGAGGATGAAGAAACATCTGATGAAGAACTCTTCAGCGCAGAGGTCAGTGAAGATGAATTTGCTGATGAGGCTGGAGATGGACAGACAGAAGGCGAAGCATATGTTCTCATGAACATTCCTTATGATGATTTTTATAAAGCAGAATTAAAGAAAAATGATGTAAAGGTTGATGCATTTACATCTGCAACAAAACAGAAGACAAGATTCAGTCTTGCAAAAGGCTCTTATCACGTAAATTCAGATGGAAGCGATATCACTGGTGTGACTTTTCCTGTGAAAGTATCTGATATTTCAGTATTGAAGGACAAAAAACAGATTAAAGATAACGCTTCAGTGAGTATCACAACAGCTATAAAGGGAAAAGAAACTACTACAGAATACAAAGGAAAAGATGCTCTTTTTGAAAGCGACTCATATTCCTATTATGTTCTTTCTGAGGAACCATCCTACTACAAAGAACTGACAGTCGGTGAAGATGGAAGTTTTACATTCAGTGCCATTAAAGGTCAATCAGCAGCACCGGAGACAAAACAGGTGCAGGCTGAATTCAAAACAAAATCCAACTATGGTGACTACCAGCTGAAGTTTGATAAGACTGAATTCAACAGCATTATCAATACAAACACTGACACAGTGTATGGTGCAGTTATTAATACAACAGACGGAACAACCTATGGTCTCTGCCATCTGGAAAATATCTGGAAAGGATATGAGTTGGCATGGAGTACAGGATATACAACAGAAAGTCATGGATGCCATCTCAACTCTGAACATTTTGAGTCTATGATGGGAAAGACAATTGACAGCGTAACATATTATGCAAGTAATGGCATTTATACATTAGATATTGCAGATGTAAAGGTTCTGGCCAAAACTGGCGTGAAAGCGACTGTTGCAGATATCCATACAACTGATACAGAAGCAGCTGTTACACTGGAAGGCACTCTTCCAGATGGATATTCTGCCAAATATGCCGTTGACGGAACAGAAGTTGCTTATGCAGACGGCAAGATTACAACAGGGGCACTGGCGGCAGGTTCCCATACATTGACGATCAGTGATGCTAATGATGTATATGCTCCGATTCAGGCTTCCTTCTATGCAAAAGAGGCAAATGTACCGGCTGTATATGATGCGACAGAACATAAAATTGCAGCAGCTGACGGAATTACTGAAGACCAGTTAAAAGCATATATTAAAACAATTACTTCTGTAACAGTGGGAGATAAGACTTATGCAGCTTCAGGAAAAGGTGCAACAGTGATTGTCAAGGAAGACGGAACACTGGATACCTCTAAACTGGAATTGGCAGAAGGTACAAAATTTGTAGTAACATCCAGTTCATATGATAATCTCGAATTCTCTTACAGCCTTTACAGCTATGTGTACGCAGGACTCACCTGGGGCGAATACTGGAGCCAGGAAAATGTGACTGCAGCAGGAAACGTAAGCGGATCTGACGAAAAAGATTCTCATAATGAATCTGATACAGGCGCATTTGATGCAGTAACAAGAGCCACAACAAATCATGGCCTTCACAGAGGAAGCTATCAGTGCATGGCAACAATTTATACAACAGAAGGCAATGCATATCAGTTATCTTACTGGAAGAGCAGTACAGAACCGGTTCTTGCAGATGGAACAGTTGCAATCTGGACTCCGGCAGACAGAAAGACCGGTACTCCGGCATCTATTCAAGTAAATGGCGGAGCGAAAGAAAGCCTTGATCATTATGCAGTAACAGGTATTAAATATGTTCCTGTACAGGTAAAAGCTGAAGATTATGCAGATTTTGCAGTAAAATATCCGGTAGTAAAAAATGGTGAAACACTTGTCGGTGGTTTCTCAGAAAACAATCTGAAAGCATACAGCGAGACTGCAAATGTAACAGTAAACACAAATGGACTGAAAACAGTAACTAAGAATGAAGATGGAAGCTTCTCTTTCAGTGCAAGAAAAACAGGAACAGAATCCGGTATTCAGGGAACTGATCTCAAAGTTGCAACTGGAATTAAGCCAGAGGTTAAAACAGCAAGTGGATCTTATGGAGAATTCCTTCGTGTGGATCTGAATGGTAATTATGGCGGTCTTGGTGCTGCAATGCAGGCAGTTAAATGGGATTACTATGGAAATGGTAATACAGTACTTGCAACATATGGTACGAAATTTGCTGCTGATAACTGGATGCATAAAATGATGGGAATTCAGCTTGGTCTGACACATTCTGTAAGATGCCAGCTTCCGGCAGGAACAGATGGAACAGGTCACTGGAAATTAACTGTTTATGCACTGGGATATCAGGACTATACATTTGAGTTTGATGCAACAGCTACCAATATTGTGACTCCAACAGATCCGTCCACAATTGATACAACAGCACTGAAAGCAGCACTTGAAAAAGTAAAAGCTCTCAATAAGGGTGATTATACAGAGGAATCCTGGAAGAAAGTAGAAGATGAAGCTACTGAAACACAGGAAATGCTGAAAGAAATTGAGGCAGCAATTAAGGATAAGACAACAGTTGCATTCAGCCAGGCTGCAGTAGATGAGCAGGTTAATGAGCATCTGACAGCAGCAATCAATGGACTTGTGAAGAAAGAAAAACCGGTAGAGCCGGTAGTGACACCAGATGTTAAACCAACAGTAACACCAGGTAAAAATGAAACTAAGCCAACAGCAACTCCGACGCCAGTAGTTAAGCCTGGTATCACTGCAAAAGTCTCACAGGTTTATGTCGGAAAGAAAGCTACAATCAAAGTTACCAAAACTAAGGTAACAGGAAAAGTTACTTTCAAATCCAGCAATAAGAAAGTTGCAACAGTCAACAGTAAGGGTGTTATCACAGGTAAGAAAGCTGGAAAAGCTGTTATTACTGTAAAAGTTGGTAAATACACCAAGAAATTAACTGTTAAAGTTAAAAAACCTTCCTTCAAGCTTGTAAAATCTTCTGTAAAGCTGAAAAAAGGTAAGAAAACAACGATTAGAGTAAAAGCAGCACCGGTATCTAAAGTTACATACAAGACCAGCAACAAGAAAGTTGCAACAGTTAACAGCAAAGGTGTTGTAACAGCTAAGAAGAAAGGAACAGCAAAGATTACTGTTAAATGCAATGGAATTACAAGGACATTCAAAGTAACAGTAAAATAATTCCTTTATAAAATACACATACAAAAGAACGGGGGCCGTTTATAACTGCCCCTTCTTTTGTATGTTAAGGGGTAGATTATATGTACAAAAAGAATCTTATGAAACTTCTTCCGGCAGTTGCTGTAATTATTGCGATCGCAGCAGCTGGATTTCAGCAGGACAGTGAAGTGAAAAGTACAAAAACAGTTCAGGCAGCTGAGAATGAACTGATAAAATCAGATGAACTTACGAGTCTGCTGACAACTGCATATTTTAATGACGGAGGAATAGATGATACGGATGAGGCAGATGGAAGCATTCTGAAAACAAAGAAAAGTAAATCCAAAATAAAAAAAGCGGGAATTACGACGGGAAAAACCAAAGCACTTCCGGAAAAGTCTGCAGCAGCTTCCGGGCAGGGGCAGGGAACGACCACAACACCTACGACTTCTGTTCCAAAAGGCGGATATAAAGATGGAACTTACCAGGGAAGTGGAACCGGATTTGGTGGAACGATCACTGTTCAGGTAACAATTTCAGGTGGAAAGATTGCTTCTATAGAAATATTAAGTGCATCAGGTGAAACAGGTTCTTATTTTGCATCTGCCAAAGGCGTGATCAGCAAGATGATCTCCGGTCAGACTCCAAATGTCGATGCAGTAAGCGGCGCAACCTATTCCTCAAATGGAATCATCCAGGCAGTTCAGAATGCACTGTCAAAGGCCGGAAAAGGAAAAGCTGCAAAGACAACGAAAAAGACGACAAAGAAGAATACCAATACTTCAAATAAAACAACAACGCCGGTTGAAATTACAAAACCGTCCGGAGAGGTAACTTATAAAGATGGAATGTATACTGCAGAAGCAGAAGGATTTGACGGTCCAGTAAAAGTCACTGTTACGATTAAAGACGGAAAGATAACCGCAATCACAAATACGAACACTGATACAAAAGAATATTTTAATAAAGCATGGAATAGTATTCAGCCAAAGATTCTCGAAAAACAGGCAGTGTATGGCGTGGACACCGTAAGCGGAGCAACGTTTTCTTCAAATGGTATTCTTAAGGCGGTACAGAAAGCCCTGGAACAGGCTGCGGTAAATGTGACACCGGCACCAGAAGTGACAGTAACTCCAACTCCGGCACCGACAACCGCTCCAGCACCGGTTATACCGGACACCCCGAAGGTTTTATATAATGACGGCACATATACGGGTACCGGAATTGGATATGGTGGAAAGATAAATATCTGTGTAACAATTAAAGATGGAATGATTACGGAAGTATCTCAGACCAATGAAGGAGAAACACCAAGATATTTCAGAAATGCATGGAATGTAATACAGCCGGCAATTATTGCAAAACAAAGCACAGATGGCATTGATACTGTATCAGGAGCAACATATTCTTCTGAGGGAATTCTATATGGAGCAAAATCAGCTTTAGAGCAGGCTTTAAAAACTTCAGATATAACAGCGACACCAACTCCGAATCCAACAGCAACACCAGAACCAACGGCAGCACCGGAACCAACAGCAGCACCGGAACCAACGGCAACACCGGAACCAACAGCAACACCGGAACCAACAGCAGCACCGGAACCAACGGCAGCACCAGAGCCAACAACAGCACCTGGAGCTGGCTATAAAGACGGAAGTTATACGGGAACAGGAGAAGGATTCAATGGTCAGGTAACTGTTACGATTAATGTATCAGGGGGAAATATTGTGTCAGCCGGATATGATGGGGAAGATGATGAACCGGAATTTTCCAATGCATGGAATGGAATTTATAATCAGGTTTTAGGTCGTCAGTCAGCTGATGGGCTGGATACGGTAAGTGGAGCTACATATTCTTCAAATGGACTGATTCAGGCATTTCAGAGTGCTATCAGCCAGGCAAAATAATAAATGTTCGATAGTGAAAAAGAAAACTTGAAAATATAAGGAGTCTGAAAGGAAAACTTTAGATGAAATACCAAAATTTTATTATGAGAATTTTGTGTCTTCTGTTGATTCTTGCCGCTGTAGTAGGATATAATTCTATGCAGAAAAAAGATACGCAGGCACAGGAATCACAGGAGATTACGGCACTCACAAAGCGTGTGGAGAAGCTGGAAGAACAGAATACGGAGATACTCTCTGCTCTGGAAGAGGCTGCTAAGAATCAGGAAGCAGCGATCGCACAGGCACAGAGGGATGCAAAAGACAAAGATGATGCTGCAAAAGAGGATGAGGAGGAAGCTGACACAGAAGAAGAGTCTGATGATTCGGAAAATGTATACAAAGATGGTACGTATACCGGTTCTGCACAGGGATTTGGAGGTGCGATCACCGTACAGGTCACACTTGCAAATGATGAGATCACAGATATTCAGGTGACAAGTGCACCGGGTGAGGATTCCGCTTATCTTTCGCAGGGAGAGGGCGTGATCAGTTCCATCATTTCTGCGCAGAGTACGGATGTGGATACGGTATCAGGTGCGACATTCAGCTCTACAGGTATTATCAATGCAGTTGTAGATGCTCTTGGAAAGGCGGAAAACGGATGAAAAAGAGGCAGAGAAAGGTCCGTTTGATCCGGGCTGCCATACAGCTTGCATTTTTTATCTTTTATCCGGCGCTTTTTTCAACGGCATTTGCGGGCGTGAAATCTATTTTTCAGGCAATTGCAGCACACCAGCAGATTGCCTGGAACTCATTTCTTGATGTGACAGGATTACTTCTTCTGGTTACGATTTTGTTTGGCAGACATTTCTGCGGATATGCATGTGCATTCGGTTCACTGGGAGATGCCATGTATGAACTGACTGTTTTTATCAAACAGAAAGTATTTCATAAAAAGGGAAGACATGGTTATCCGGAAAAAGCAGTCAGAATTCTTCAGAAGGTGAAGTATATACTTCTGGCATTTCTTCTGCTTTCCATCCTGACCGGATGGTATGCATCCCTTCAGGGGATGAGCCCGTGGGATGTCTTTTCCATGTTGACAGCAAGAAAACTTCCAAATGCTTCTTATAAGATTGGAATTATCCTGCTGGTGCTGATCCTGATCGGAATGTGTACACAGGAAAGATTTTTCTGTCAGTTCCTTTGTCCAATGGGAGCAGTTTTTGCAATGATGCCCATCCTTCCGTCTGCACTGTTTAACAGAAACAGGGAGAAATGCCCTTCAAAATGCGGACTGTGCAGGAAGAGATGCCCTGCACATCTGGAGATTGACGGAGATACACCGCTTTCAGGGGAATGTATCTGCTGTCATGCCTGCCAGGTGACCTGCCCACGTAAAAATATTCAGATTGGCCCGAAGATAAAAAATCAAACAAATGAAAAAAAGAACTAAAGCGATGAAAATATTGAATTCATATTCGGAACTCTCTTTTTTATAATGGTTAATATACAGCAAAAATACCGGGAACATAAGAAGTGATTTCCATACACATGCAAGAAAGGGCGAATGATTATGGTAAAGAGATTTGGACAGATGATCAAAGTAAAACCGGAAGGGTTAGCAGAATATAAGAAATGGCATGCAAATCCGCTTCCAGGTGTAAATGAAATGATCAAAGAGTGCGGACTTAAGAATTACTCCATTTACAGCAGAGGCGATTACCTGTTTACTTACTTCGAATATGAAGGTAATGATTATGAGGCGGATATGGCAAAGATGGCAGCGGATCCGACTACCCAGAAATGGTGGGATATCGTAAAACCGTTGATGCAGCCGCTGGAGGATCGTGAGGAAGGTGAGTTCTGGTCAGATATGGAGGAAATCTATCATCTGGATTAACAACAGGTCTGCTCCTCCTGTTTTATGAATGATTGTAAATTGAAGGATATTGTGCGGAGACGGCAATGGAGTCGTGAAGCACAGTATCCTTTTTATAATAGGAAATTACTTCGTAATGTTCCTATTACATAAAGCTTTATAAAAAAGCGATAGTCCTCTGCCCAAATAAAAGAGTTGATAAAAGAGAAAAATTTCCGTAAAATAACAAGAGGGGAAAGCGGAAAAGGAGAGGACTCATGTTATGTATACACTTTTGATTGCAGATGACGAGCCATTGATTCGTAATGGCGTAAAAAAGATTATAGACTGGGAATCATTGGGGTTTTCGAAGATCTTTCTGGCCGAGGACGGACAGGAAGCATTGGATATCATACGGGAAAATCATGTGGACCTTGTTTTGACAGATATTGTGATGCCGTTTATGGATGGACTTGAACTAAGTGAAATCCTTGCAAAGGAGTTTCCACAGATTCATGTTGTGATTCTGACCGGACATGAAGAATTTGAATATGCACAAAAATCAGTAAGTCTGGGAGTGAAAAATTATATTCTGAAGCCAATAGGAGCTGAAAATTTGTACAAAAAAATGGTACAGATCTGTGAGAAATTGCACATAGAAAATAAGCAGAGGCAATATGTCTCTTCAATGAAAAACCAGCTTCGCCAGAGTATGCCGGTTCTGCGGGAACAGACGCTTAAAAAGATTGTCTGTTCAGAGAACAGAGACATCAATCTCTATCTTGCACGCGCGAAAAATATGAATATTGATCTCGAGAATGGCACATATGAAGTCGGTATCCTGGACTTTGACCTGGAAAAATTTACACCAGCAGATTATGACCTTTATCTGTTTGCTGCACAGAACATAACCCGTGAATGTCTCGGGGAAGAACACTATATATTCGAAGACGGAAAAGACCGTGTAGTAATCCTTTTTAAGAGCGACACCGCTGGTGCAGATATGCATGATATATTTTATGATACACTCTGCTCGATTCAGAAGACAATCACGGACACAATTCAGCTGAAGACTACCTGTGCTATCGGGGAAACAGCATATTCTGCAAATGAGCTGAATCATGCTTATCGGAGTGCCAAGAAAGCACTGGAGTGTAAATATTCACTGGGAAGTGATGCTGTCTATGATATTGCTGACCTGAATTATCTTGAGAAGTCTTTTTATTATCCGGGGACAGAGTTGCACCAACTGATTAAGGGAATAAAAATTGGAGATGAGGAACAGATCCATGAATCTATCAATCAGGCATTTCATGCAGGTGGCTCTATTTCAGGCAAAAACATTAAGATGATCTACATTGAGATTGTAACCTCGCTTCTAAAAGAACTGTCAGAACTGAAAGAAGTATCCGAGAAAATATGGAAATGGGGCTTTGATCTGTATCAGTATTTTGAAGGATTCCGTTCAGTGGCTGATTTAGAAGAAGAATTGTATCGTTTTGCATGCGAGATATGTATCCAAATGAATTCTGTTCAGGCAAACAGCGGAATGCAGGTCATTGATAAAGTTAAGGATTTTGTTATGAGGAATTATAAGAATCCGGAATTGTCACTGAGCATGGCAGCTGAAGAAGCGTCTGTCAGCATGGGATATCTGAGCGGACTTTTTAAGAAAGAATCAGGGACTAATTTTGTAAAATATCTGACAGATGTTCGCATGGAAAAATCAATACAGCTCCTGCGAACAACAGATATGAAGGTTTATGAGATTGCCTATGAAACAGGATTTTCCAATCCACATTATTTCAGTATTTCTTTTAAGAAGTATACCGGAATGACTCCTTCTGAGTTTAAGACAAAGGATTAAGATGTGAAAAAGTTGAGAAAGATAAAAGCAAATGGACTGAAATCCAGGGCACTGAGGCAAATGACAGCGCTGATCATTTTGGTAATGGTGCTGATGGTGGCATTGTTTTATGGGATAATGTGTTCCCGAACTGTAAATAACCAGGCAAAGAGTCAACAGAAGAGTCTTTCCAATCTGGAATCAAATCTGAAGACTTATTTTGAAGAAGTGGATTCTATTGCCAAGAATGCAAATTACAATTATTATCTTCAGAATTATTTGGCGATGATGCTTGAGAAAGAAAGCAGCTATACAGAACCATCTGTTGGTAAAAATATGAGAGCATATGAGATGAGTTCTCGGGCATTCAGTGATACACTGCTTTCCAGATCGGATGTTTCCTCAATTATGGTCTTCGGCAGAAAAAAAGTGTTTCTGAATAAATCCGTGTACAGTTATCGAAATGTTGTGATGGATTATAGTGGACTTGAGTGGTATGCAAAAGCAATTGAGAATCCGAATGATATGATAATCACCGGTCCAAACCAGCATCGATTCTTTGATACAGAGGATAAAATGATCTCTCTGAGTCGGCAGATTCAGGATTATGAAGATGGTACCTTTCTGGGAGTGATCCTGATAAATCTGAATCTGAATAAAATTATAGAAATCTGTGATTCTTTTCAGGAAAATACGGCTGGAAGCCTGGCTATCATAAATCACGAGGGCGAAACAATTTATCTTAAAAACAGATCAGATGAGATTGATGTGTCGAAATCAGATATGGAAGATTTGTCTGCAAAATTGGTAAAGCATAACGAAAGCAGTTTTCGAATGAAACTTTCTGGGACAGAGTATCTTGTTACAGAGAATTTGATGGAAACTGCCGGATGGTATATTGTGAATCTGGTACCATACTCATGGATTCTTGAGGAACTCTGGAAAAGTAGTTTGTTGATTGTTATTGCAGTGATTGGAACCTTGATTGTCACATTGCTTTTTCTTGAAAGGATTCTGACGAATGTTATTAAACCATTGAAAAAACTTGAAAGACATATGTCGCGTGTTAACCTGGAAAATTTTAATGAACAGGTAAGTATTGTATCGGATGATGAAATCGGGCATCTGGCAGGGAATTTTAACGATATGCTGGAGAGAATTGAAAATCTGAAGGAGCAGGTAGTAGAGGAGCAGGAGGATAAGCGTAAATATGAACTCCAGGCATTACAGGCACAGATTAATCCACATTTTCTGTATAATACCTTAGACTCAATTATCTGGATGGCAGAGACAAATGATTCCAATATTGTTCCAATGACGGAAGCACTTGCCAAACTATTCAGAATTTCACTTAATAGAGGAAATGAAGAAATACTCTTAAAGAAAGAGATTGAACATGTTCGAAATTATCTGATTATTCAGAGTATGCGATATGCCGATAAATTTATTTTTGATATTCAGGTTGCGGAGGAAGTAGAAAAATGTAAAGTAATTAAGCTTATTCTTCAGCCAATTGTAGAAAACTGTATTTATCATGGCATTAAAAAGAAACGCGGAACTGGGCATATTGTGATTCGGGCATTTCTGGATGGACAGAATCTTGTAATTCAGGTTGAAGATGACGGATGTGGTATGAGCAGTGAAATGTGTCAGAAAATGGTATCCTATGAGGTAAAGCCCGAGAATATTAGTGGATCCGGTATTGGAGTAAAGAACGTAAATGAAAGAATTCAGCTTAGATTTGGTAAGGATTATGGCTTGTCATATCAGTCCGAAGAAGGCAAAGGCACAACTGTTACATATATTCTTCCTTATTGTGTAGAGGGAGTAGAAAATGAAAAAAACAATGTATAAAATAATTATTTGTGTTTTAACTGTGTTGGTACTGTTTGCGTTCATAATGCAACTGTATGGAAAGAAAGAAATGGCAGAGTCTGCAGCCGAAAATACGAAAACGGAAAAGGAAAGCAGTGAAACAACAGAAGAGAAAAAAGTGATCGGTGTGGCGTTTGCTTCTGCACAGGCTAGCTATCAGCAGAAATTGGGCGAACTTCTGGAGCGGGAAGCACAGGGAAATAAAGAGTACACTCTGGAGATTGCTTATGCGGGATGGAATATTGCAAAACAGGAAGAACAGCTGGAGGATTTTGTTAAAGAAAAAGTAGATGCGATCATTTTGTGTCCGGTGAATCCTAAATCTTTCCTGAATGTATTGAAAGAAGCAAAAAGTGCAGGTATACCAGTTATCAATCTGAATATGAAGGTTGATACAGTTTCATCCGAGTACATTACAACTTATGTAGGTGGAAGTATGTCGGAACAGGCAGATCTTGTGGGACAGATGGTAGTGGACTGTCTTAATGGAGAGGGAAAAATTGGTATTATAGAAGGAATCCAGGGTTCAGATCCTCAGATTTATCGTACGCAGACATTTCTGGACTATATTGCATCATACCCAAAGATAGAAGTAGTAGGCATTATGGAAGGAAACTGGTCCAGAACGAAAGCGGCACTTGCAACAATGGATTTGATAAAAAAAGATAAAAATATTGATCTTATTTACTGTCATGACAGCAATATGGCAATGGGAGTATATGACGTACTTAAAGATAAGGGGCTGGAAGATCAGATCCGGGTGATCGGGATAGGAAGTGAACAGATTTATATAGATGCTGTGAAGGAAGGGAAGCTTTACGGCATCGTAACACAATCTCCTGAATTTGAGGCAAGCTTTGCGTGGAGTTGTGCGAAAAGGGCAGCAGAAGGATATGCGCTGAGATCCTGGTACAAAAATCCGGCCAATATCTTAACAAAAGATTATTTTACAGATACAGAAGAGAAGAAAAATAGTTTAAAATCTTCATAAGTTCATATTTTGAACAAAGATAAGTTCGAAATATGAAAAATATGACTAAACCGATGAAAAAAATGAATTCATATTTTCATCGGTTTTTTTTATTATAATTGTATCAAATAAAGTACAAAAACTATTTTAATGGTGGAGGTAAGAAAGCATGAAGAAAAAGGTAGTGAGCGTGTTAATGTGTTCGGCAATGGTACTCGGAATGGCTATGCCAGTTATGGCTGCTGACAAGGATAACGCAGATATTACCATCGGTTCCGTTATCATGAACAACTCTGGAGAGTGGTTTGCTGAAGTTATGAAAGGACAGGAAGATGCAGCGAAAGATCTTGGGGTGGAATTTTCAATCGTGTCTTCTGATAATGAAATTTCCAAGGAATCTGATAACGTAGCAACATTCCTTGCTCAGCAGGTAGATGCGCTGGTTATTTCTCCTCTTTCAACAGATGGCTCTATCGCAGCAGTAGAATCTGCAACAATTGATTCTGGTATTCCGGTTGTAACATGGAACACTACAGTTGATACGGACGTTACAAGCCATGTCGGAGTTGTTCCTTCAGAACTTGGTGGAAATACAGGTAAATATGCAGCTGAATATATCAAGAAAAATTTCCCAGATGGATGTAAGCTTGCAATCATTGGTGACAGCAACTATGAAATCGGAATTGAAAGATGTGATGGTTTTAAAGATGCCCTCAAAGAGCTGATTGATGATGGTACTGTTGAGATTGTAAATGAACAGGATGCAGAACTCCAGGAAGAAGGCCTTGATATTACAGAACAGATTCTTACAGCAAATCCGGATGTTCAGATGATCTGGTGCTGGAATCAGGTATCTCTTCTCGGATGTGCAGCAGGTCTTGAAAATGCACAGAGATCTGATATTGTTCTCATGGGAACAGATATGTCTGTAGAACTTGCAAAAGATATGTTGGGAGATTCTATTACACTTCAGGCAATCACAACGCAAATGCCATATGAAATGGGATATACAGCAGTAGAAAATGCTGTTAAGGCAGTAAAAGGTACGGATGTTGAGAAAGAAATTATGATTCCTACCTATACATATACAAAAGAAAACTTAGATGAAATTCAGACTTACATCGACGAACATCAGGATCTGGTTGATTAATAGCAGATATCTAAAAGAGTGTTAGGGGGTGTTCCGCTGGAACACCCTTACTTATGAATATAAGGAGGGAATACACATGCCGGATGTAGTACTGAAAGCAGAACATGTAACAAAAAGATTCGGCGGAATCACTGCCCTGGAGAACGCGGAACTGGAATTATACAAAGGGGAAGTGCATGCTCTGGTAGGTGCAAATGGAGCTGGAAAGAGCACTTTGATAAAAATTATCACAGGAGCTTATCCAAAAGATGAGGGCGAGATTTATCTGGACGGAAAACAGATTGAGGTTAAATCTACTTTTGATGCAAGAGAAAAAGGAATCAGCGCAGTATATCAGGAATTTTCTCTAATCAACACGGTATCCGTAGCAGAAAATATTTTTATGGGAAAACTGCTTTATAACAATCTTGGACCGATTCCGAGAGCTGACTGGAAAAAGATGCATGAAGAAACTCAAAAAATTCTGGACAGCCTGGGAGTGATAAACATAAAACCAGAAACCATCGTTGGAAGGCTGAGTGTAGCTCAGAAACAGATGGTTGAAATTGCAAAGGCACTGTCTAATGATCTGAAGGTATTGATTATGGATGAGCCAACAGCCTCTCTTTCAGATAATGAGATCGATAATATGTTTAAGATTGTAAAGGATCTTCGTGCAAAAGGAATCAGTATTATATATGTTTCTCACAGATTAGAAGAGCTTCCAATTATCTGTGACAGAATTTCTGTATATAGAGATGGACATTATATTAAGACTCTGAATATCGAAGATGCTCCGAAATCAGTTATAATCGAGAACATGGTCGGAAAAAATATGACTCAGACAGAGCAGGTAAAATGCTATACAGATGAGATACTTCTGGAAGCAAAGAACTTTAGTTCCGGAAAGAAATTCCAGAATATTAATATTACATTACATAAAGGTGAAATCTTAGGTATTGCCGGATTGGCGGGTGCCGGAAGAACAGAATTTGTCCGTGCGTTATTCGGAGCGGATCCGAAAGATTCGGGCCAGGTATTTATCGAGGGGAAAGAAGTACAGATTCATTCTCCAAGAGATGCAAAGAAAGCAGGCCTTGGATTTATTACTGAGGATCGTAAAGAAGAAGGTCTGATCCTGAGTATGAATCTTCATACCAACGTGGGAATGGCAATCCTGGATCAGTTGAAAAAAGGATTAGGTCTTGATCTGAAAAAAGAATGTGTACTTATGGATGAGTATATAAAGTCTCTGAGTATCAAGTGTCGTGACGGTAATCAGAAAGCGAAAGCTCTGAGTGGTGGAAATCAGCAGAAAGTTGTTATTGCAAAATGGCTTGCAACCAAACCGAAGGTTCTTATCATGGATGAGCCTACACGAGGAATTGATATTGGATCAAAGAATCAGATTTATGCACTGATGAATGATCTGGCAAAGCAGGGAATTGGAATTATTATGATTTCTTCAGAACTTCCGGAGGTTCTTCAGGTAGCGAATAACATTGTTGTATTCGCTGCAGGGAAGATAACGGGAAGTCTTGAAAATAAAGATTTAACACAGGATATTCTGCTGGATTACGCTACCAGCCAGAAAGCTGTATAATGGAGGTAGGAAGATGGAGACAAAATCTTTTGATTTAAAGAAATTCTTGATGAAATATGTAATGTATCTGTTTCTGATACTGATGTGTATCGTACTTACAATTGCTAGTGATAAATTCCTTACGTTAACCAACCTTATGACAATTATCAAACAGATTTCTATTCAGTCTATTGTAGCAATTGGTATGACAATGATTATCATCAGTGGTAATATCGACCTGAGTGTTGGTTCTTTGGTTGCTCTGTGTTCAGTATCATGTGCGATGCTTATGAACAAAGGTCTTCCTACAATTATTGCAGTTCTCGCTGCTGTTATTATCGGTGCATTTGCTGGATTCATCACAGGAGGTGTTACCGCAAAACTGAAGCTGCATTCTTTCCTTGTAACCTTAGCGCTTATGACAGCACTTCGCGGTCTGGCACAGACTCTTACAAATGGTCGTCCGGTAGCTGGTCTTCCTAGTTCATTTGGTAAGGTCGCCTCTGGAACTGTAGGACCTATTCCGCTTCTTGTAATCTACATGATTGTACTTTATGCAATCTTCATGTATGTAATGAAATATACAGCATTCGGCCGCTCTATTTATGCAGTTGGAAGTAATCAGGAATCAGCAAGACTTTCTGGTATTAACATTGAGAAAGTCAAAACATTAGTATTCATTCTCAGTGGTGCTCTTTGTGGAATTGCCGGTGTGCTTCTTACAGCAAAGGTTCGTTCTGGTGATCCGACCTGTGCAAATGCATGGGAAATGGACACAATCGCTGGTGCAATCATTGGTGGTACAGACATGAATGGTGGAGAGGGTAAACTTGGAGGAACCATCATTGGTCTTCTGTTTGTAGGTATCCTTGCAAATGGTATGGTGCTCCTCGGAGTAAGTGCTTATATGCAGAGTGTTATCAAAGGTCTTGTAATCTTTATGGCTGTTATCATCAATAGTATCCAGAAGAGAAGTCAGGGCTGATAGTCATGTTACTGTGAACAGTAGCCAGTAATAACATTTAAAAAGTTAATGATATATAACTTGCTATGAAAATAAAATCATGGTAAGATATAGCTGAAATATTAAACGCATTCGTTGTTATAATATAGCGAATGCGTATTTCAGTTATAAAGGAGACTTTGATGATGACAGGTCACGGCTTTCATAAAAAAAATGTTGCTATGCTGATAGGAATAGGTCTTTATGGAATGATCATAAATGCAGTACCGGTATTAGCGAATACAGAAGTAGAGAAATATACAAATACAGATTTTGCGATGGACACAGTAGTTTCTGAGACTTTGTATACAACAGGAGACGATCTGAATACAACGATAGGTGAGAAGATTCGGCAGATTGAGACAGAGTATCTGTCCTGGACAGATGAAGATTCCCAGATTGCAAAACTGAATTCATCAGCAGGAAAGACAACTGAGATTTCGGCTGAACTGGCAGAATATCTGAAAGATATTTTTCAGCTTGCGAAAGATTCTGCAGGAGCTTTTGATCCAACTATAGGCAAGCTCATACGTCTCTGGGATATAACAGGAGAGAATCCGCATGTGCCGGAGCAGACAGAACTGGATGATCTTCTGAAAGATGTTGGGTACCAGAAGGTATCTCTTGATGGATATAAAGTAACTCTGGAAAAGGGCACAACTCTTGATCTTGGAGCAACAGGAAAGGGAATCGGCTGTGATGTGGTTTCTGACTTTCTGAAGACGCAGAAAGATGTTTCTGGAATGATACTGAATCTGGGCGGCAGCAGTGTTATGGTTTATGGAGAAAAACCGGATGGTTCAGAATGGAAAGTTGCAGTAACAGATCCACGTGATGTTGAGGGTGAGTATCTTGGAGCGATTACACTGGAAGGCGGTGAGTTTCTTTCCACCTCCGGTGATTATGAGAAATACTTCATAGAAGATGGCAAAAGATATCATCATATCCTTGATCCGAAGACCGGTTATCCGGTCTGGAATGGTTTGGATTCCGTAACGGTGGTATGTAACAGCGGACTACTGGCAGACGGACTTTCTACTGCATGCTTTGTACTTGGAATGGAAGATGCACAAAGTCTGCTTGAAAAATACAATGCAGAAGCAGTTTTTGTAGATGAAGATAAAAATGTTTATCTGACTTCCGGTATGAAAGAACGGTTTGAACTGATGAAGAATACCTATACTGTCCAAGAGGTAAAATAAAAAGACGCCGAAATCGTCAGATGTGAGTGATGATTTCGGTGTCTTTTTGAATTAAAACAGAAGAGCAAAATTTGATCAGTTTTTAAGGTTAAGTTCTTTTATAGAGTTTTTAAAGAAACCTTTAATGCTGTCTTTAACAATCTTACGGTCATCCTGTAACATTGCAGTAAGTATCTTGCAACGATAATAAACGGCACTTACTCGAGAAGAGTTAAGAGAAAGAATATTAATAGATGCTTCCCGCCTCAGGGCAATAACAGTCTGCAAAAGCTTACACAGAATATTGTTCCCACAATAGTTTCCAATCGTAAGATCGATACTTGCGAGAAGATTTTCCATTTCTTCCGGAGTGATATTTTCTGTATCGAGATTAAGAAGTTTATCACGTTCTGCTACTATGAAATTACGGACTTCATCAGTAAGGCAGTCATAGCATTCCAGATAAACTTCTGATTCTACCAGTTTTCGTACGCTATAAATATTTCCATATTCATGAAGATTTTGATGATACATCCATAATACAGTATTTTCCGGAATCTCTTTCTGGGCATCTGCGACATAACTGCCTCCACCAGGACGTATCTCGATCATACCGATCAGAGAAAGAGAACGGATGGCCTCACGTACACAGCTGCGGGTAACGTGATATTTCTCCGCGAATTCTCTCTCGGTCAGGAGTTTATCTCCTGGTTTCAATTCACCAGATAAAATGGTGTTGGCTATTTCATCGATTATAATTTCGGTTGAAGTAAGTTTTTTCTCGATATTATTGGTCATAATAGGTTACTTCCTTTACATATTAGATTAAGGCAGCTAACTTACTACAATGATCGTCAAGATCAGATCTGAGAAACATCAAATAATTTCTGATCAAGAATATCGTCGATTTTTTTCTTGGATTCTGCTGTCAGTGGAAGCAGTGGACGACGAACATCGCCGGCTTGAATTCCATAACGAGAAGTAAGAATATATTTGATCGCTGCAGGTAAGCCAACTTCAAGAAGAACATTCAGGACTGCAGTAGTGTCCTGAACCAGCTTGTATACTTTGGATGACTGTGGGCTGTTGTATACTTCAATGATTTTTTTATACTGAGGAAGCATGAAGTTGAAAGTGCTTCCGATAAAGCCATTGCAGTGATATCCCATCATTGGGATAACCCGACTTTCAAAGCCGCCAAAGATAGTGATGTTCGGATTTAGAGATTTGATTCTGTTGACTCTGTAAGACTGAAGGTTTGTGTGCTTGATTGCAGAGATCGCGCCTGATTTCAGCAGAGCCTGAGTATCCGGGTCATCCGTGTTTAAATCAATGTGTGTACTGGATGGAATATCATAATACAGTATAGAATCGTTAATAGCAGAAGCCAGATCATAATAGTAATTAGCAACTTCTTTTCTTGATAAGCTGAAGTAGAATGGCGGTGTTGAGGCGATATGTGTGATACCGGCTGCTTTGGCTGCACGTGCCATTTCAATTGCTCCGTCAGTAGAAAGAGAACCTACATGTGCGTAAATATCCAACGGACGATCAACAGAACGGACAAAACGTGCTGCTTCTTCAAAGATGTGGATGCGTTCACTGTCATCCAGAAGGAAGCATTCGCCAACACTACCACCGATAAAGATTCCATCAGCACCCTCACGAACAAGTTTGTTCCAAAGGTTAAGAGTTGCCTCGTCATTAATGTGATTGTTTTCGTCATAAATAGATAAAGATGCTGCTATTAACTTAGTTTGATTATCCATGAGAAACTCCTTTCGCTTGCATAACTGGTACTATAATTGTGTAAAACTGCCAAAAATAAACGTTAAATAAAATTGGTACCACCAAATGTATGCTGTTTGGTTAAATTATATAGAAGTAAAAAAAGAGAATCAATGGTAAAAGTGCATAAAAAACGGGATGAAAATAAGTATAATTATACATATTGACAAAATGCATGGATTTTGCTACTTTGATATTGGTAGTACCAGATGTGAAAAAAACATAAAAAAAAGAGTAATAATAAAAATATAAATAAAATTGGTGATACCAGGGAGGAATGGTGAGAAAATGAAAAAACTGAGAGGCATCACATGGGCGCACAGCCGTGGGTTTACTTCTATTGTAGCAGTGTCACAGAGATACTCAGAATTATATCCGAATGTAGATATCGTATGGGAGAAGAGATCATTACAGGAGTTTGCAGATGCACCGGTTGAGAAACTGGCAGAAACCTATGATCTTCTGATTATAGACCATCCGTGGGCAGGATTTGCTGCAAAACATAAGATACTGTTACCATTACAGGAACATCTCAGTGAAGAATACCTGAAAGATCAGGCAGATAATTCTGTAGGAGCTTCCCATATCAGTTATAATTTTGATGGTTATCAGAGTGCACTTGCAATTGATGCAGCTACTCCAATTGCTGTATACCGGCCGGATTACTTTAAAGATAAAAAAGTTCCGGAAACATTTGAAGAAGCACTTGATCTGGCAAAAAAGGGAGTAGTTGCATATGCAGGTATTCCAATTAATCTTCTTATGGACTTTTATATGTTTGCAGATAATATGGCAGAGAAATTTTTTACAGATGACTGCATGATCGATGAAGAGAGTGGATGTAAAGTCCTTGAGAAAATGAGAGAACTTGCATCTTATTGTCCTAAAGAAATGTTTAATTGGGATCCGATTTCTGTTCATGAAACAATGTCATCCGAGGATAAGATTTACTATTGTCCTTTTGCATATGGTTATACCAACTATTCCAGAAGAGGTTATGCAAAATATTTTCTCAAAGCATGCGATGTTGTAAGTCTTAATGGAACACCACTTCACACGGTGCTTGGAGGAACCGGACTTGCTGTTTCTGCCAAAACAAAATATCTGGACGAGGCAGTTGACTTTGCAGCATATGCAGCATCACCGGAAATCCAGAAGACATTATTCTTTGATAATGGAGGACAGCCGGGACATCGTGCAGCATGGTTAGATGAAGAAAATAACAGAAGAAGCATGGATTTCTTCAAAGATACACTTTATACACTGGATCATTCTTATCTTCGCCCGAGATACAGTGGATATCTTGATTTCCAGGATAATGCAGGGGATTTCGTAAGAGATTATGTAATGAACGGCGGAGATCCTAAAAAGACAATTTGTAAGATGAATGAACTTTACCTCAGATCAAAGGGGGAAAAACATTGAAGTTATTAGATGGAATTCTCGTGCTTGATTTTAGCCAGTATCTTGCAGGACCATCCTGTGCAATGCGCCTGGCTGATATGGGGGCAAGAGTAATCAAAGTTGAGAGACCGGGAAGTGGCGACAGTGGAAGAAAGATGACTCTTGAAAATCTGACTATTGGAAAAGACAGCATGAACTTTCTGGCAATCAACCGTGGAAAAGAAAGCTTTTGTGCCAATATGAAAGACCCGGAGGATCTGAAGATACTGAAAGCACTTATCAAAAAGGCAGATGTTATGATTGAGAACTTCAGACCAGGTGTTATGAAGAAAAATGGTCTGGATTATGAAAGTGTCAGCCAGTGGAATCCGGGAATTGTATATGCGACAGTTACCGGATATGGCAAAGAAGGTCCATGGAAGACAAAACCCGGACAGGATCTTCTGATTCAGTCTATGTCAGGACTTGCCTGGATGAATGGAAATGGTGGAGAGCCGCCTGCCCCATTTGGACTGTCTGTTGTAGATTCCTATGCAGGAGTACATATGGTAGAGGGAATCCTCTCAGTCCTGGTAAGAAGAGCAAAAACAAAACGTGGTGGGCTTGTAGAAGTAACGCTAATGGAATCCGCACTGGATATGCAATTTGAGGGAATCAGCACATATCTCAGCAATGGACATCATCTTCCGGTCCGCGCTTCCTATAATAATGCACATCCGCTTTTGGGAGCACCGTATGGAATCTATGAGACAGAGGATGGATATATTGCACTTGCAATGGGATCGCTGGAACAGCTCGGAAGGCTGCTCGAGATTGACAGACTTTCCGAATATGATCAGGACAAAGATGCTTTTGTAAAACGTGATGAGATTAAACTGATCATTGCCGATAAATTGAAAACAGGAACAACAGCGCATTGGATTGAGATTCTTGAATCAGAAGGATACTGGTGTTCCGATGTTTACAGCTGGGAGAGAATGCTTGAATCAGAAGGATTTAAGGCACTTAATTTCCTTCAGACATTCGATTTCCCAAATAATGAATCAATGACAACTACTACATGCCCGATTTCAGTCAATGGCGTGAAAATGGGCAGTTCTCTGAGAGGTCCTCTTCTTGGAGAACACACAGAAAAGATTATCGAAGAAATGAAACTCAGAGAGGAGGCGGCAGATTGAAACCATTAGAGGGAATTACAGTACTTGATTTCAGTCAGTTTTTATCAGGGCCGTCTGCAACTCTCCGGCTGGCTGATCTTGGAGCAGACGTGATCAAGGTGGAACGACCGGGTGGCGATATAGCCAGAACAATGTATGTTTCTGACTGCAAGATAGGAAATGACAGCACACTGTTTCATGCTATTAATCGAAATAAAGCAGGAATCTCCATTGATCTTAAGCAGCCGGAGAATCTGGAGAAAATCAAAAAGCTGGTCAAGAAAGCGGATGTGGCAGTTTTCAACTTCCGTCCGGGCGTAGCTGAAAAGCTTGGACTTTCCTACGAAACTCTGAAAGAGTGGAATCCCCGAATTATATATGGCAGGATTTACGGATATGGAGAAAAAGGCCCATGGAGAGATATGCCAGGTCAGGATCTTCTGGCACAGAGTCTTTCCGGTGTAACGTGGCTGAATGGTAATGCCGAAGATGCACCGACTCCGTTGGGACTGTCACTGGCAGATATGTTTGCAGGACAGCATCTCGTGCAGGGAATCCTTGCAGCACTTGTCAACAGAGAAATGACAGATGAGGGAGTCTGCATCAGCGTAGATCTTATGGAATCCATTCTGGATATTCAGTTTGAAATGTTTACAGCTTATCTGAACAATGGCCATAAGACACCGCAGAGAAGCCGTGTAAATAATGCGAATGCTTATATTGGTGCTCCATATGGAATCTATGAGACAAAAGAGGGCTATCTGGCACTTGCGATGGGATCTATTGTGGTTCTCGGACAGTTGCTTGGGTGTAAAGCACTGGAAAGTTATGAGGATCCGACTGAATGGGCAACCAAACGTGACGAGATAAAAGCTATCCTTAAAGATCACCTGAAGAGTGAGACAGCAGATCACTGGCTGGAGATTCTGGAAGCAAATGATATCTGGTGTGCGAAAGTCATGAACTGGGATGAACTGTTTGCAACAGAGGGATTCAGGGCACTGGATATGGTACAGACTATCAAAAGAGATGGTAAGCCGGTATTTGAGACAACCCGATGCCCGATCACAATCGACGGAAAAAGATATTTCTGTGACAAACCGGCACCAGAGATCGGTGAAGATAACGATAAATACTTAAACTAAATATATAAACCATTTAACAAAGAGAGCGAGGAATACAATGGAAAAGGCAATTTATTATGAGGATTATGAACTTGGATCCGTAAGAGAAACAATGGGAAGAACTATTACAGAAACAGATATCGTCATTCATGCAGGTCAGGTTGGAGATTTTTTTCCACATCATATGGATGCAGAATGGTGTAAAACTACTCCGTTTGGTCAGAGAATCGCACATGGAACACTTACGTTCAGTATCGCAGTAGGAATGACCGCGAATCTGATCAACCCGGTTGCTTTTTCATATGGATATGACAAAATCCGGTTTATTAAACCAGTAGCAATCGGTGATACCATCCATGTTAAAGTCACATTAGCTGAAAAACGTGACCATCCGAAAAAAACGGATATGGGATTCGTAATTGAAAAACTTGAAGTGTTCAATCAGAGAGATGAGATTGTTCTTGTAACCAGCCACGTAATGCTGTGCCAGAAAAAAAATAAAAAGGAGCAATGATGATATGCAGAAAGTAATTGACGCACATGTTCACATTTTAAATGACAGCCTGTTTCATCTGAAATGGCTGGAAGGGGAACCATCCCTGGAAAAAAATTCATCACTTGAAGATTATCATAATGCATGGAAAGGACAGGACAGATATGAAGTAGAAAAGATCATTCATATCGAAACTGATGCCAGTCTGGAAGATAAAGAACGTGAAAATGCACATTTTATCAGTGTTGCAAAAGACCCTGAAACAGCTGTTGATGGAGTTGCCGTTTATATTGACATGATCAATGATAACGCTGCAAAAGTGATTGAAGAGAAATTCAAAGATGAACCAGTTGTAAAGAGTGTACGTTACATTCTCCATATGCCTTATGAAGCACCGGATCTTTGCCTGGATCCGCGTTTTGTGGAAAATGTAAAGAAACTTGGAAAATACGGAATTAAATTTGAAGCCTGCTTAAGACCGGAAGATCTTGGAAATTGTGTAAAACTTGCAAAACTTTGTCCAGAAACAGATTTCATCCTGAACCATATGGGAATCGTAGATGCAACTGCATGGGCAGATGATTCAAGAAAAGATTATGTGGATGCATGGGAAAAGAATATCAGTGATCTGGCAGCACTGCCGAATCTTACCTGTAAAGTCTCCGGACTTTCAAGTGCAGATGTAAATCTTATTGCACCGATTATTGACTATTGTTTTGATGCTTTTGGAGAAGACCGTGTCATGTACGCTAGTAACTTCCCGGTATGCAAAGCAAATATCTCATTAAATGACTGGACATTTGCAATGCTTGATATCAGCGCAAAGAGAGGCAAAGAATTCCAGAATAAATTCTTTTATGATAATGCAGTAAAAATTTATAATTTATAACAGTGGAATATAAATGACATTAGCGGAGAAGATGTGGGAAGGCAAATGTTGGCAGCGCATATAAAATTGCCTGAAAATTATACATTATAATTAGGGAGGAACTACTCATGGGATTAAAAATTGAAGATCTTAAATATGTACCAGATATGCCAACGGATGTAAAAGCCAGAAAGATTTTGATTATTGGTGCCGGTGAAATTGTAAGAGATTCTCACCTTCCAGCATATAAGATGGCAGGATACCCGGTGGCAGGAATTTACAACCGTACCGTTAAAAAAGCGCAGGAGCTTGCAGATAAATTTGATATTCCGAAAGTATATGATGATCTGGACAAACTGATCGCAGATGGAATTGAGATGAATGCAGTATTTGATATTGCGCTTCCGGCTAATATGACTGCGGATGTATTAAGAAAACTTCCGGATAACGCAGGCGTTCTGATGCAGAAACCAATGGGTGAAAGTATTGAAGAAGCAAAAGAGATTCTTGATATCTGCAAGGCTAAAAAGCTTACTGCTGGTGTGAATTTCCAGCTTCGCCAGGCACCTTATATGATCCAGCTTCGTAAAATGATCAGTGATGGACTGATTGGAGATATTTATGATGTTGACTGGAAGGTTGTTACGCTGCAGCCATGGCATCTGTGGACATTTCTGAATGACAAAGAACGCTGCGAGATTAACTATCACAGTATTCATTACGTTGATGCGATTCGTTCTATCTGTGGAGATCCGAAGTCTGTATACTGTAAGACAATGTTCAGTCCAAAATCTCCAAATCTGAAACAGACCAGAACATCTATCATTATGGACTACGGCGATTATCTGAGAGTAAACATCAGCACCAACCATGGACATGATTATGGAACTGAACATCAGGAAAGCTATCTTCAGATAGAAGGAACAAAAGGTGCAATCCGCTTAACTCTTGGTCTGATTCTTGATTATCCAGAAGGAAGACCAGATAAACTGGAATATTACACCTATGAGGCTGGTGAGTGGAAAGAGGCAGAGATTATTGGAAGCTGGTTCCCTGAAGCATTTATCGGAACAATGGGTGGATTACTCAGAAAACTTGAAGATCCGAGCTTCCATTACATGAACAGTGTAGAAGATGCATACAGAACAATGTGTGTAGTTGAAGCATGCTATAAATCAGACAAAGAGGGCAGTACATCAGTGTCCTATGAAGAATAAAATAGTGGGGACGGTGTTTGTGTCACAAACACCGTCCCCCTGTTTTTTCATTCCAATTAAAAACGAATACGTTTCAGGACTTCATTAGTCAGTGTTCCGATCAGGAGTCCCGTGATCACTCCGGAGATCAGAAGTGCCGGTGCATAGTAGATCAGACCGGACGTCATGGTGATCAGACAGGCAATCAAAAGCTGACCAATATTATGGGAGACACCGCCGGCAACACTGATACCGAGGATGCTGAAGTCGGATTTTTTTTTCATAACCGTCATGACGGTGAGGCTTAAAGCTGCACCGGCCAGACTGTACAGAATACTGAAAAGATTTCCGAACATGAATCCGATGATAAAGATACGGATGACAGAAACAAGGGCGGCTTCTTTCCAGGTATATTTTTCAAGGATAAACAGGACTGCAAGATTGGCCAGCCCGAGTTTCATTCCCGGAATTCCGGCAAAAAAGGGAATCAGTGATTCCACATAGCCAAAGATGATTGCTACTGCGGCAAAAAGCCCGAGATTGGCAAGTTTTTTCTGATTCATGGCAGGTTCCTTTCAGGGAGAATTCTCCCGGAATGATGATAAAGTTTCAGACAGCAGTATCGAATTCAGGGGAATCTTCATTGTGGGATTCTCCTTTTTCGCCTTCAATCACAACTTTATTCGGCAGACAGACAATCGTTCCACCGGTACTGTCAACTGCTTTCTGTTTCATACAGAGGTGGTCCGGGCAGTCGACTTCGGTCATTTTGACCTCGCCGTTTTTTATTTCGCATACATTGGTGCCGTTTATTTTGATCACCTGATCTTTCCCAAGGGAATAGGTGCCGTATTCCTCGCCGTTTACGGTAATTCGAATACTTCCGTAATTCCCGCGGCGGGTGAGATACATGCCACCCCAGAGGAGCAGGGCAAACACCACGATGCCAATAATAAAAGTCAGTTCTTTTTTCTTCAATTTCAATACCTCAGTCAAAAAAGTATGTTCATAAGATGCGTAGAAGGTTGAGTTTATGGTTTCTTTTGAACTTACAGATACGCAGATTATCATAGCATATCGAAGATTGATTGACAAGCACAAGTTAGAAATAACAAACAAATGCACGGGGATTCGTCATGGACATACTTTATTTAAGAAATATTCATTGTTTTCCCCGGTGGAAAGTGGTAAAATAGTAGGGATTTCTTAAATAGGACAAATACGATGACTTCGTATATAAGTGATCAATAAATATAGAAACAGGAGCAGGCTATGAATTTATTCCAAAAAGTATTCGGGACAAGAAGTGAGCATGAGGTAAAGCGTATCATGCCGCTTGTAGAGAAAACAGAATCTCTTCGCCCGGAAATGCAGAAATTAACAGATGAGCAACTGAGAGACAAGACCAGAGAATTCAAGAAACGTCTGGGTGAAGGCGAGACACTGGATGACCTTCTTCCGGAGGCATTTGCAGTCGTACGTGAAGGAGCCAAACGAGTTCTTGGTATGGAGCATTACCGTGTACAGATCATCGGTGGTATCATTCTTCATCAGGGCCGTATCGCAGAGATGAAGACCGGTGAAGGTAAAACCCTTGTTTCTACACTTCCGGCATATCTGAATGCACTGGAGGGTAAAGGCGTTCATATCGTAACAGTCAACGACTACCTGGCAAAACGAGATGCTGAGTGGATGGGTAAGGTTCATGAGTTCCTTGGACTGACAGTAGGTGTTGTCCTGAATGATATGAAACCAGAAGAGCGCCGTGCAGCATACGGATGCGATATCACATATGTAACAAACAACGAACTGGGATTTGATTATCTTCGTGACAATATGGTCATCTATAAAGAACAACTGGTACAGAGAGATCTGCACTACTGTATCATCGATGAGATCGACTCCGTCCTGATTGACGAGGCACGTACACCTCTTATCATTTCCGGACAGAGCGGTAAGTCCACCAAGCTTTATGAAGTATGCGATATCCTTGCACAGCAGCTGGAACGTGGTGAAGCCAGCCATGAGATGACAAAGATGGCAGCCATCATGGGTGAAGAGGTTGTTGAGACCGGTGACTTCGTAGTAAATGAAAAAGATAAGATCGTCAATCTTACTGAACAGGGTGTGAAGAAGGTTGAGAAATTCTTCAATATTGAAAACCTGGCAGATCCGGAGAACCTGGAAATCCAGCATAACATCACACTGGCACTTCGTGCACATAATCTGATGCACAAAGACCAGGATTATGTTGTAAAAGATGACGAGATTCTGATCGTTGATGAATTTACCGGACGTATCATGCCGGGACGTCGTTATTCTGACGGACTTCATCAGGCAATCGAAGCAAAAGAACATGTTAAGGTCAAAAGAGAGAGTAAAACGCTTGCGACGATCACATTCCAGAACTTCTTTAATAAATATGATAAGAAGGGCGGTATGACCGGTACAGCACTTACAGAAGAAAAAGAATTCCGTGATATCTACGGAATGGACGTTGTAGAGATCCCTACCAACAGACCAGTACAGCGTATAGACCTCGAAGATGCGGTATATATGACAAAAAAAGAAAAATTCAATGCAGTTGTTGAGGCTGTTAAAGAAGCTCATGCGAAACAGCAGCCGGTTCTGGTTGGTACGATTACCATTGAAACATCCGAACTTCTCAGCAAGATGCTCCGTCGTGAAGGTATTGCGCATAACGTACTGAATGCGAAGTTCCATGAACTGGAGGCTGAGATCGTTGCACAGGCCGGACAGGCAGGAGCTGTTACAATTGCTACCAACATGGCAGGTCGTGGTACGGATATCAAGCTTGACGATGTGGCAAGAGAAGCCGGTGGTCTGAAGATCATTGGTACAGAACGTCATGAGTCCAGACGTATTGATAACCAGCTGCGTGGACGTTCCGGACGTCAGGGAGATCCGGGTGAATCCCGTTTCTATATCTCTCTGGAAGATGATCTGATGCGTCTGTTTGGTTCTGAGAGACTGATGAAGATCTTTACTTCACTTGGTGTTGCTGAGAACGAGCAGATCGAACATAAAATGCTTTCCAATGCAATTCAGAAAGCACAGGAGAAAATCGAGTTCAATAACTTCGGTATCCGTAAAAATCTTCTGGATTATGACCAGGTTAACAATGAACAGCGTGAGATTATTTACAAAGAACGTCGTCAGGTTCTGGATGGTGAGAACATGCGAGATACGATCTACAAGATGATCACAGATATTGTAGACAGTACAGTGGACATGTGTTTCTCTGATGATGTAGATGCGGTTGACTGGGATCTGAATGAGTTTAATACAACACTCCTTCCGATTATTCCGATCGAGCCGCTTACTACAGAGAAAGTAAAAGGCAAGAGAAAAGATGAGATCAAACATCTGATCAAAGAGGAAGCCGTGAAGCTTTACGAAACGAAGGAATCTGAGTTCCCTGAAGCAGAGCAGCTGCGTGAACTTGAACGAGTAGTTCTTCTGAAATCCATCGACAGCAAGTGGATGGATCATATCGATGATATGGAGATCCTTCGTCAGGGTATTGGACTTGTAGGATATGGACAGAGAGACCCGGTAGTAGAATACAAGATGAGTGCTTTTGAGATGTTCAACAATATGATCAGTTCTATTCAGGAAGATACGGTACGTATGCTGTATCATGTCCATGTTGAACAGAAGATTGAACGTGAGCAGGTAGCGAAAGTTACCGGAACAAACAAAGATGACACATCTGTTAAGAAACCGGTTCAGAGAAAAGAGGACAAGGTTTATCCGAACGATCCGTGTCCGTGCGGAAGCGGCAAGAAGTACAAACAGTGCTGTGGACGTAAATTGATGAAAGCATAAAAGTGTGATATAAGACAGAGCCCCTTCTATATATTAATTCGCAGGTAACCGGATAACGATCTGGCGAACTAACTGCCAACTATGACTAGACATTCTCTCAGGAAGACCTTCGAGAATGAGTCATCGTAGGCAGTGGATTTTGCCAGTATCTAAAAGCATCCGGAAATAACCTGCTCATCTAATATATAGAAGGGGCTCTTGTATATACCGTGGGGAAGAAGCGCGCGACGCGCCAAAGATATGGAATAAATTCCTGATATGTGGCTGGAATCATGCCGGGGTGAATTGTATATCTAGCTTTCGGTCAGGTGTCGTAACAGCAGACACAGCATGGATTCCGTTGTTCTGACTGCACTAATTTCTTCCACCGAGTGCACTGTTTGAGCGAAGCGAGTTTGCTATTTAAAAGAATTTCGCGATTTCTTCGATTGGTTTGCGGTGTGGGCGGATCGGTTCTTCGGCTGCTTTGCCGACTGCGATAACGGATACAATAGTCTCTGTCTCCGGGATGTGCAGAATCTCGCGGAGTCTGTCTGCTTCACGGAGTCCCATGATCAGAGTGGACAGACCGAGATCTGTGGCTTTCAGAATGAGATTTTCGTTCTGCAGGCCGAGATCGTAACATCCCCATCCATTGCCAAGCTCATTGTCAGCAGTTCCATCCTTCTGGAAACCAGCACGGTCATGCACAAAAGTAGTCACGATCAGAGCAGCATGCTCAGATTTTCCTGCATTTCCTGCGCCCGGAAGGCATTCCATGCGGATTTTATCTACCATCTCTTCTGACAGGACACAGTAATAACGGCCGGTCTGGGAGTTTTTCCAGGATGGAGCTTCCTGTGCGGCACGAAGCAGTTCTTCCATCTGTTCTCTGGTGACACCGGCACTGTATTTACGAACGGTTCTTCTTGTTTCTAATACTTTCTGAAATTCCATGAGATTCAGGCCTCCTTAATATGTAAGAATTATATGAAATAAAAATGGCATACAGAAGAAAATCTGTATGCCATAATTATGCCATTTTGTGATGAAAATTGCAATTCTGCAGTAATATCTTACAGAGTGCTTTGTTGTGTATGAATGTGGAGCGGAAAAGGTTTATCTTATAAAAAGATATGCTGTATATCCGATATAAGCCAGTGCACAAACTGCACCTTCCATTCTGCTCACAGATTTTTTAGTAAATGCAAAAACAAACAGCAGAATTCCACTGATGAGGAGGATTCCACAGTCGATAACAGATTCTGAGAGAATATGAAGTGGTGAAATTGTTGCTGACATTCCCAGGATAAAAAGAATATTAAATATGTTTGAACCAATTGCATTTCCAAGTGCAAGTCCGCTGTCACCCTTTCGTGTTGCAACGATGGACGTTACAAGCTCCGGAAGAGATGTACCGATTGCAACAATGGTGAGACCAATGAAATTCTGGCTCACACCGAAAGATACTGCAATCTGACTTGCATTATTTACCACGAGGTTACCGCCGAAAATTACAGCGGCAAGACCGCTGATAATAAAAAGAAGAGCTTTATAAAGAGGGATACTTTGTTCTGAAGGGCATTCATTTCTCTTTTTTAATGCGTCACGAATCATATTTAGAATATAAAAGATCATTCCGACCAAAAGAAGAATTCCCTCAATTCTGCTGATCTTTCCGTTAGCAATCATAATGTAGAGGATAAAGGTGATCAGAATATTTACAGGCATATCCCGCTTCAGAATATCTTTGTCTGTTTTAAACCCGGAAATAAATGCGCAGATACCTACAACAATAAGTCCGTTAAAAATATTGGAACCGATAATATTGCTGACAGCAATATCATTGTTGCCGGCAAGTGCCGCATTGATGCTGACAGAAGCTTCCGGGGCACTGGTTCCCATGGCAACGATCGTAAGACCTATGATGACGCTGGGAATCTTGAGAAACCTGGCAAGTGAAGAACTTCCCTCCACAAAAAAATCAGCACCCTTAATTAATAATACAAAGCCGATAATCAGTAACAGATATTCCATATAAGCTCCTTTCCTGTGATAAAAGCATGGAATAAAAAAAGAGACCTTTATCACATCAAAAAAATTGATTGATAAAAGTCTCGTTGATTACAACAATAACCGGCCGCAGGGCGTGATGACGATCATTGTTTCACCCTTCCTTAAGGATGATAACTACTCCCTCTTATTGATATTATAGTAAACAAATGGAAAGAAAATGTCAAACAAAAATTTATTTTATTTTATTCGTAGGATGGTGCTTTCCCAAACTGTTTCTTATATGCCCGGACAAACGTTGTATAATCACGAAATCCACTCGCCAGTGCAGCTTTCATAACGGGTATTCCCTGACTGATGAGAGAGCGTGCCATGAGGAGCCGCTTACTGGTAATATAGTTGTGGATAGTGTAGCCGGTCTCATTTTTGAATTTTCGCATCATATGATATTTGCTGAGAAAAAATCGCTCTGCAAGTTGATCAATTGAGAGATTTTCTGATAGATTGCGGTTGATATATTTCAGTAGCTGCTCCACCTGTGTGTCAGAAGAATATGCTTTTTTATCCGGGGAACTGCTCGTGCGAAGAAAAATTCGATTGATATATATCATAAATTGCGTAAACAGCGCATCTCTCAGTACGGGATCTCCAAAATGTTTATTCTGTAAGGTCTGCTCTATTTCTGGAAGCAGATCTTTCAGACGTTCCTGCAGGGCAGAATCGGCTCTTACAAGGTTGAAACTGCGATCGTTTGCCTTTTGAAAGCAGGTATTCAATTCCTGGCAGGAAAGAGTATCACGAATCCAGAAAATATAGCGTTCATACGGAACCGATGGATTAATCTCTGGTTTGTGGATCGCACCCTGGCTGACAAGCAGAATATCCCGTGGTTTCAGATGATACGCTTTTCCTTCTATATGATAGGTTACCTTCCCGGAAATAAAAACAATGATTTTATGAAAATCATGATAATGATAAGAAAAATCTTTCTTTGTCTGGTCATTGATATGGAACAGTCGAAAATCTTCTTTCAGATATCCGGTTTTTTCGAGATTATACTGTGAATAATCCATGAAATACCTCCTCAGAAAAAGAATATTTGCTATATGTTAGGACTTTTGTATAATCATTTTATTGCAGCATAGCATTTTTTGCAATATATCACGCATTTTATTCTATATACATAGCAAAAAGAAAGCTATATACTGGAATAAAAGACATATGTAAATACGATTACTTAATTCGGAAAGAGAGGATATGGTTATGGATAACTGTATTACAATGATAAAATATCAGGGACTTGGAAATGATTATCTGGTGCTGGATCCAAACAAAAACCGTGTACAACTTCAGGGCAAGAAAATTGCACTGCTGTGTCAGCGAGGCTTTGGACTTGGCGCAGACGGTGTTCTCTACGGACCGATTGAGATTGATGGGAAGATGGGCGTTCGTATTTTTAACTCAGATGGAAGTGAAGCTGCCATCAGTGGAAACGGTGTCCGTATTTTTGCAAAATACCTGATGGATCATGAATATGTAAAAGAGCAGAAATTCAGTATTCAGACACTTTCCGGACCGATAGAGGTGGAATGCCTGAACAATCGTGCTACTGAATTTCGTGTAAAAATGGGCAAAGCCTCTTTTATCTCCAGGGAAATTCCGGTAACTGGAGAAGTTCGTGAAGTAATCAATGAGTCCTTTACTTTTCATAATAAAGAGTACAAAGCTACCTGTCTGACCGTTGGAAACCCACATTGTATTATTTTTATGAATCAGGTGACACCGGAACTGGCAAAAGAGCTCGGACCATATGTGGAAAATGCTGATGAATTTCCGGAAAAAATGAATCTTCAGATCTGCCGCAAGATCGATACAGGCAACCTGGACATTGAAATCTGGGAGAGAGGTTCGGGATATACAAAAGCCTCCGGAACAGGAAGCTGTGCGGCAGCGGTAGCCGCATACAGACTTGGACTTGTCGAAAGCAGAGTCAATGTAAATCAGCCGGGCGGTATGATTCAGATTGATATTAAAGATGATGATACGATCTATATGACTGGTACAGTCGGATATGTGGCGGATATGAGTGTGGCTGAGAGCTTCTTTTCATAAAAAATATAAAACATAATTACGAGATATATTCTAAGGGAACAGTGTAGGACGACTGTTCCCTTTCTCGCTAACTTATGGTAAGATTAATCCGATATTATTGCGAACATACAGGAGGAATTTTCCATGAATATAACAATGCTTGGAACAGGAAATGCAATGGTTACGGAATGTTATAATACATGTTTTGTACTGGAAGATGGGGATAAACATCTACTCGTGGATGGTGGCGGTGGAAATACCCTGCTTCGTCAGTTGAAACAGGCTGGTTTTGACTGGAAAGATATGCGAGAGATCTTTGTGACCCACAAACATGTGGATCATCTGATGGGAATCATCTGGATGATCCGTATGATCTGTCAGAATATGAAACAGGGACAATATGATGGAGAAGCAACTATCTATGGACACGAGGAAGTCATCCGAATTCTCAAAGAAATGGCAGAGATGCTTTATCCGGCAAAACAGACCTGCTTTATCGGAGACCGCCTGCATCTGGTTGTCGTAAACGATGGCGAAGAAAGAGAACTGATGGGGCATAAGGTCACCTTTTTTGACATTCAGTCTACAAAAGCAAAACAGTACGGGTTCTGTATGGATATGGGAAACGGTGGGAAGCTTACCTGCTGTGGAGATGAACCATATAATGAATGCGAGAAAAAATATGCCAGGAACAGCAAATGGCTTCTTCATGAAGCATTCTGTCTGCATGATCAGGCAGATGTTTTTCACCCATATGAGAAACATCATTCAACGGCAAAAGATGCCAGTGAACTGGCAGAACAGCTGGGAGTGCAGAATCTAATCCTTTATCACACAGAGGATAAAAATATTGTACGTCGTAAAGAATTATATACAGAAGAGGGAAAGAAATATTTCAGCGGTAATCTGTATGTGCCGGAAGATCTGGAAAAGATTGAATTATAGGCAAAATTATGGTATTGTATAACAGTATATGATTATTTATATTTATTATATAGAAAGAAGGTGAAGCTGTGGTTGAATTAGATCAGTTCAAGAGTATTCTTGCAACATACACAGAACCATTAGTGGAAGTGAGGGATTCACTTTGACCTCGCTAATAAAGAGCAGAGGGTTGAAGAATTAGAGCGTGAAATGGAAGCGCCTGATTTCTGGGATAATGCAGAAGTTTCCCAGCAGAAGATGAAAGAACTCAAGAGCATGAAGGACGATATGGAAATCTATCACAGTCTGGAAACCCAGATGGAAGATATGGAAACCATGATCGAGATGGGCTATGAGGAAAATGATCCGGAAATCATTCCGGAGATTCAGGAAATGCTGGATGAATTCCAGAAGAATTTTGACAGTATTCGTGTCAAAACTTTATTATCAGGAGAATATGACAGTGAAAATGCGATCATTAAGCTGAATGCCGGAGCCGGTGGAACAGAAGCCTGCGACTGGTGTGGAATGCTTTATCGTATGTACAGCCGTTGGGTAGACCGTAAGGGATTTACAATGGAAGTTCTGGATTATCTGGATGGAGATGAAGCAGGTGTCAAGTCTGTTACATTCCAGGTAAATGGTGAAAATGCTTATGGTTATCTGAAATCCGAGAAGGGTGTACATCGTCTGGTACGTATTTCACCGTTTAATGCAGCCGGTAAACGTCAGACCTCATTTGTGTCCTGCGATGTTATGCCGGATATTAAAAAAGATCTGGATGTTGAGATCAATGATGATGATATCCGTATTGATACCTATCGAAGCAGTGGTGCCGGTGGACAGCACATCAACAAGACTTCTTCTGCGATCCGTATCACACATTTCCCTACAGGAATCGTGGTACAGTGCCAGAATGAACGTTCTCAGCATATGAATAAAGATAAGGCCATGCAGATGCTGAAAGCGAAGCTGTATCTTCTGAAACAGCAGGAAGCGGAGGCAAAGCTTTCCGGTATTCGTGGTGAAGTTACTGATATCGGCTGGGGAAACCAGATCAGATCCTATGTTATGCAGCCGTATACGATGGTAAAAGATCACAGAACCAGTGAAGAGACAGGTAATGTGGATGCCGTCCTGGACGGAGACATTGATCCATTCATTAATGCATATCTGAAATGGATCGCGCTGTCAAATAAACTAGCAGAGCAGCAGTAACACAACATCAGTTTTCAGCCTGTTTGGAGCGACAAAAAATCCTTGCAGAGTGTGGGCTGGTATGATAACATATCCCTCATAGGGAAACACGTGTCCTTGATATATGGACATGCCCGAGGAGGGATATCTATTATTGGGGTTACAAGTAGTATCCACAATGTGGCAGATATACACTGTAAAAGGATTAAGGACTCAACAGGAACAGGAAGATTGGAATGGAAAAGATAACAGAGAAGAAAAAGTATTTTGTAGTCAGGGAGCGGGCAGTTCCGGAAGTGTTGTTGAAGGTAGTACAGGCAAAGCGCCTGCTTGATTCAGGCAGAGCGCAGACAGTACAGGATGCAGCAGAACAGACCGGAATCAGTCGAAGCTCCTTTTATAAATATAAGGATGATATTTTTCCTTTTCACGAAGAGGCAAGAGGAAAGACCATTACCTTCATTATTCAGATGGATGATGAACCAGGACTTTTATCTGTAGTACTTCAGACCATTGCACATTTTCATGGAAATATTCTTACGATTCATCAGAGTATTCCAATCAATGGAATCGCAACTCTCACACTCAGTGTAGATATTCTTCCGGGAGAGGGAGATGCAGAGGCCATGGTTGAAGAAATCGAAAGTCGGGAAGGAATTCATTATCTGAAGATCCTTGGAAGAGAATAGAAATTTTTTTACACAGGAGGAAGATATGGTTAATATTGCGGTATTAGGATACGGTACAGTTGGAAGTGGTGTCGTGGAGGTTATCAACACAAACCACGAAAGCATTAATAAACGGGCAGGTCAGGAGATCAATATCAAATATGTTCTCGACCTCAGAGATTTTCCGGGAGATCCGGTACAGGAAGTTCTGGTACATGATTATGAGATCATTGCCAACGATCCGGAAGTAGACATTGTAGTAGAAGTTATGGGCGGTATTGAACCGGCATATACCTTTGTAAAGAGAGCACTGGAAGCAGGTAAGAGTGTCTGCACTTCCAATAAAGCACTGGTTGCAAAGCATGGCCCGGAGCTGATGGAGATTGCAAAAGAAAAGAACATCAACTTCCTGTTTGAGGCAAGCTGCGGTGGTGGAATTCCGATCATTCGAGCACTTAACGGATCTCTGACAGCAGATGAAGTCGATGAGATCACAGGAATCTTAAATGGAACTACCAACTACATGATGTACAAGATGGCAACAGAAGGTTCTGATTTTGATGTGGTTCTTAAAGAAGCACAGCAGAAGGGATATGCAGAGGCTGATCCGACTGCAGACGTAGAAGGTTATGATGCATGCCGTAAGATCGCAATCCTGTCCTCTCTGGCTTATGGAAAGTTTTTGAATTATGAAGATGTTTATACAGAAGGAATCACAAAGATCACACCAGAAGATATGTTATATGCAGAAGAACTTGGCATGACCATTAAACTTCTCGGAACCAGCCGAAAACTGGGCGAGGACACATTCACCGCACTGGTTGCACCGTTCCTGGTTGGCCAGAAGAGTCCGTTATACAGTGTTAATGATGTTTTTAATGCTGTTTTTGTACATGGAAACATGCTTGGAGATGCGATGTTCTACGGAAGTGGAGCAGGAAAGCTTCCAACAGCAAGTGCAGTGGTGGCAGATGTTGTTGATGAAGCGAAGAATCTTCATGAAAATATTGCAACAAACTGGTCAAATGAGCCGATGAAACTGACTCCGATGGAGGAGACAGAGGGAAGATTTTTCGTAAGAGTCAAAGGTGTGACGGAAGCACAGGCAGAAGCCGCTTTTGGAAAACTTCAGATTGTAAAAGTTGCTTCTCTTCCAGATGAATTCGGATTCATTACAGAGTGCATGAAACAGAAAGAATATAAAGAAAAGATCAGTAAACTGAATGGTGAAGTGATCGCAATGATCCGTGTAAAGGATTGATAAAATCGTATTCCGGGAGGAAACTATGTTAATAGTAAAGAAATTCGGAGGTACATCTGTAGCAAACAAAGAACGTATCTACAATGTTGCCAACAGATGTGTTGAAGAATATAAAAAAGGAAATGATGTGGTAGTCGTTCTTTCTGCAATGGGAAAATATACGGATGAACTGATCTCCATGGCAGAAGATATTAATGAAAAACCACCAAAAAGAGAAATGGATATGCTCTTTACGATTGGAGAACAGATGTCTGTATCTCTGATGGCAATGGCATTTGACAAACTGGGAGTTCCGGCGGTATCACTGAATGCATTTCAGGTAGCTATGCATACGACAAGTGTGCATGGAAATGCCCGTCTCAAAAGAATTGATACAGAACGTATCCGCAGAGAACTGGAAAATCATAAGATCGTCGTTGTTACAGGATTCCAGGGAGTCAATAAATACGATGATTATACAACTCTGGGAAGAGGCGGTTCTGACACGACTGCAGTTGCTCTTGCAGCAGCTCTTCATGCAGATGCCTGTGAAATCTATACAGATGTAGACGGAGTTTATACAGCAGATCCACGTAAGGTTCCGAAAGCACGTAAGCTGAAAGAAATTACGTATGATGAGATGCTGGATCTTGCAACGCTTGGGGCAGGAGTACTTCATAACCGTTCTGTAGAGATGGCGAAGAAATATGGAGTACCGCTTGTGGTACGTTCCAGTCTGAATAACAGTGAGGGAACTGTCGTAAAGGAGGAAGTTACAGTGGAAAGAATGCTGATCAGCGGTGTGGCGCTTGATACAGAGGCAGTAAGGATTGCCGTTATCGGTCTGAAAGATGTACCGGGTATGGCTTTTAAATTATTTGATGTTCTTGCTAAAAAACATATTAATGTTGATGTTATTCTGCAGTCTATCGGACGTGCAGGTACAAAGGATATTTCCTTTACGGTAGATGGCAAAGATCTGGATGATGCAATTGCGGCTCTTGAAGAAAATAAAGCCAGACTTGGCTATCAGGAACTGCATTCAGAGAGAAATATTGCAAAACTTTCTATTGTTGGAGCAGGAATGATGAGCAACCCTGGTGTTGCTGCAAAAATGTTTGAAAGCCTTTATAATGAGGGTGTAAACATTAATATGATCTCAACTTCTGAGATTCGAGTAACTGTTCTGATCAATGAAAAAGATGGTGTGAGAGCCATGAATGCAGTACATGATGCATTTAATCTTGCAGACTGATACAGGATGTCGGGATCATTGCAGAAGTAAGGAACAGTAAAATTCAAAATATGTAAATTCCATCTTCGGTTTTGCGAAGGTGGAATTTTTGTCTGATGCCTGAAAAAAGGCAGATAGGAGAAAAATGACTGGACAGAGAAAGTACTGGAAATCCTATGCAAAGAGTAATCTGAAGGGAAACTGGGGGATTGCAATTGCTGCAATGCTGGCCGTTGTAGCTGTAAATTTTATCGGAAATATTTTTGCTGTACAGCTGTTTCCGGGAGATTCCGTATTTGCATTGGTATTAAGCGAAATTTTTGTGTTTATTGTATCTCTGATAGGAATGATCTTCAGTACCGGATACAGCTATATGCAGCTGAATATCTGCAGAGGCAGGGATTACAGCCTGAGTGATCTGCTGTATATGTTTCATAACCAGCCGGACAGAGTACTGGTTGCCGGACTGGTCGTGGCGTTGATCGACACAGTGGTGCAGATTCCATTCTATTATGTGACTTATATGGTAAATCCGGGAGAGACTGTGGAAAGCATGATTCACTGGTATCAGCTTCTGCTGGGGGCGTGGCTTCTTGCAATGGTATTGAGTGTGATTTTTACAGTGCCATTTGCACTGACATTCTATTTTCTGGCTGATGATCCGGAAATGGGTGGTATAGAGGCACTGAAAGCAAGTACACATGCCATGAAGGGGCACATCTGGCAGTATCTGATGTTGGAACTTAGTTTTGTCCCACTGCTGTTTTTATCACTGTTTACTCTTTATATTGGGCTGCTGTGGCTGATGCCGTATATGCAGTTTACAGAAACTGCATTTTATATGTATGTAACAGGAGAACTCGATCAGCAGAGAACTGACCGGCAGCATACGGGAATCCAGGAGATATCTGACCGAACTGGTGATGATTATAATTCAGAAGCATAGAACAGAAAACAAAATATAAAAGATACAATGATTATCATGCATGAAAAAGGAGACTATAATGGATATTATTCAGGTGATAACCAAAGAACTTAATGTGGAAAAATGGCAGGTAGAAGCTGCAGTCAAATTGATTGACGAAGGCTGTACTATCCCGTTTATTTCCCGATACCGTAAAGAAGCAACTGGTTCTTTAAATGATGAACAGCTTCGTACTCTTCATGAAAGACTGACCTATCTTCGTAATCTGGAAGAAAAAAAGAATCAGGTACTTGGAAGTATTGAAGAGCAGGGAAAACTGACGGCAGAGTTGAAGAAACAGATCCTTGATGCACAGACGCTGGTCGTAGTAGAGGATCTTTATCGTCCATTCCGACCGAAACGTCGTACCCGTGCGATCATTGCGAAGGAAAAAGGACTGGAACCGCTGGCAAATATCATTATGCTTCAGATGACAGACAAGCCGATTGAAGAAGAAGCACAGGATTTTGTCTCAGAAGACAAAGGTGTGGAAAGCGTAGCAGATGCGATCAATGGAGCCAAAGATATTATTGCAGAGCACATTTCTGATGAGGCAGATTATCGTATTTATCTTCGTAAACTGACTATGGACAGAGGTTCTGTTGTTTCTACAGCGAAGAAACCGGAAGAATTTTCTGTTTATGAAATGTATTATGAATTTGAAGAGCCGATCAAAAAGCTTGCGGGACATCGTGTGCTTGCCCTGAATCGTGGTGAGAAAGAAAAAATCCTTACGGTTAAAGTCAATGCACCGGAAGAAGAAGCAATGGGATGGCTTCAGAAACAGGTCATTACAAAAGAAAATCCAATTACAAAACCGATTCTTCGCGAAGTAGTGGAAGACAGTTACAAACGTCTGATCGCACCTGCGATTGAGCGTGAGATCCGAAGTGATCTGACAGAAAAGGCCGAAGACGGGGCAATCCATGTATTTGGAAAGAATCTGGAGCAGCTTCTGATGCAGCCTCCAATCGTTGGTAAAGTAGTTCTTGGATGGGATCCGGCTTTCCGTACAGGCTGTAAACTGGCTGTTGTAGATGAGACAGGAAAGGTCCTTGATACAACTGTTATTTATCCGACAGCGCCGACAAATGATGCAAAGATCCGTGCTGCAAAAGAAACACTTAAGAAGCTGATCAAAAAGTATAATGTTTCTCTGATCTCTCTGGGCAATGGAACAGCATCCAGAGAATCTGAGCAGATCATTGTAGAACTTCTGAAAGAAATTCCAGAGAAGGTACAGTATGTGATCACAAATGAGGCAGGAGCTTCTGTATATTCCGCAAGTAAACTGGCGACTGAGGAATTCCCGAATTTTGATGTAGGACAGAGAAGTGCGGCTTCTATCGCAAGACGTCTGCAGGATCCGCTGGCAGAGCTGGTCAAGATCACTCCACAGTCTATCGGTGTAGGACAGTATCAGCATGATATGAATCAGAAGAAGCTCGGAGAGGCTCTGAGTGGAGTCGTAGAGGATTGCGTAAATAAAGTTGGGGTGGATCTGAACACAGCATCTGCATCCCTTCTGGAATATATTTCAGGTATCAGTAAAGTGATTGCGAAGAACATCGTGGCTTATCGTGAAGAGAACGGAAGATTTGAAAGTCGTCGTGAGCTTCTCAAAGTTGCAAAACTCGGACCGAAAGCATTTGAACAGTGTGCAGGTTTTGCACGTATCACAGGCGGAAAGAATCCACTGGATGCGACAAGTGTTCATCCGGAAAGCTATGAAGCTGCGCAGAAGGTTCTGGAAAAACTGGGATACAAACCAGAAGATATCACAGCCGGCAAACTGAGTGGTATTTCCAGACAGATTAAGAATTACAAAAAACTGGCAGAAGAGCTTGGAGTTGGTGAACCGACACTTCGTGATATTGTCAAAGAACTGGAAAAACCGGCACGAGATCCTCGTGATGAGATGCCGAAGCCGGTACTGAGAACAGATGTACTTGATATGAAGGACCTGAAAGAAGGCATGATCCTTAAAGGAACCGTACGTAATGTAATTGACTTTGGGGCATTTGTCGATATCGGTGTACATCAGGATGGACTTGTGCATATCTCTGAGATGACAGAGAGATATATCAAACATCCACTGGAGGCAGTGTCTGTTGGGGATGTTGTAGATGTACGAGTGATTGGAGTGGATTTGAAGAAGAAGCGAATCAGCTTGTCCATGAAGGGGATTAAATAAAGCAGGAAAGAATTGTTATATGACGGGCTTGCAGATAGGATGAATGATGCTACGGCTGCATGCACCTGGAAGTACTAAGCGCATGAGAACTTTGCTAAATACAATACAGAAAATGACAAACTCACTTCGTTCAGACAGTGTCATTTTCTGTATTAACTCAAAGTCCTATACGCCAAGTACTTCTACAGGTACATACAGAGTAGCTTATTCATCCTATCTGCAGCCCGTTTTTACGTATTCGCCAGCTTTATAAAAGCCCCCTTGACCTGGACAGCGCTGATTGTAGTATCGCGTAGGGAGTATTTCTACGGACGATTGCAGAGGTTTCTGGAATTCATGCACATTATACCTGCCCGTTCAACATACTGGTACTTACGCCTATATTCATCCCATCTGCAGCCCGTTTTTGCATTTTCGTCAGCTTTATAAAAGCCCCCTTGACCTGGACAGCGCTATTTATAGTGTCGTGCGGGGAAAATAACCGGATTATGCCTATCAAAGCCATGCTGTCGATTTCCTGCTCCTTGCTATAGCCTTCTGCGGCGTGTGGTCGGGCTCCCTCCGGGAAGGAGGCAGCTGAGCGAGATGGGGGAGAAGGTAAAGATAAAATATTTGGAATTAAAAATAGACTTAAGAATATTATAGAAAATATGAGTGGAATTATGATTGGAGCTATTATAGAAACTATAGAATGAATTGAGACGATTTTCTTGCTGTGAACATAAAGTATATTTTTCCCAAATTACAGCAACTAAAAAAGATATATGATTAATTCAACATCTGCAAGAATCCTGGAAGTTCTTAGGAATGTTCCGAGTGTGTTATTCATAAAAATCACACTGTTTGAGCGTCAGCGAGTTTGTGATTTTTATGAATGCATTTAACACGAGGGTTATTCCTTAGTACTTCCGGATGATGAAGCCGTTGAAAAATCATATATCTTTAATTAGTTGCGTAAATATGAATAGTAATATCAATAGTAATATCAATAGTACTTCTTTAGTGTTTTCGTAAATAACGAACCATATCTTTTACACAATCCCCATCTCAGCTCAGCAGAGCAGAATCATTGGAGAACTCCTGTCCGCTGGCTTTCTCAAACTGATCCAGCAGATTTCTTACCGTAAGCTTCTTCTTTTCTTCTCCCTGAATATCCAGGATGATCTTTCCTTCCATCATCATGATCAGGCGGTTTCCGTGTGTAATAGCGTCCTGCATGTTATGAGTGATCATCATTGTTGTCAGATGATCGCGGTTTACGATCATCTCAGTGATCTCAAGGACCTTGGCTGCTGTTTTCGGGTCAAGGGCTGCGGTATGCTCATCGAGGAGCAGAAGCTTTGGTTTCTGGAGGGTTGCCATCAGCAGAGTAAGTGCCTGGCGCTGTCCACCGGAGAGAAGTCCGACTTTGGAAGTAAGGCGATCTTCCAGTCCAAGGCCAAGAATCTTCAGAAGTTCTTTATATTCTTCGCGTTCTTTCTTTGTGATTCCTGGTTTCAGGAAACGTGTTTTGCCGCGACGTTTAGCAAGGGCAAGGTTTTCTTCAATTCCCATTGTGGCAGCTGTTCCTGTCATAGGATCCTGGAATACGCGTCCCAGGTAAGCTGCTCTTTTGTGCTCGGATAATTTGGTAACGTCGATTCCGTCAATGATGATCTGGCCTTCATCGACCATCCAGGTACCTGCAACAGCGTTCAGCATCGTGGATTTACCGGCACCATTACCACCGATAACAGTTACGAAATCTCCCTCGTTCAGTGTAAGGTTCAGACCATTCAGAGCCACTTTCTCATTAATGGTTCCAGGATTAAAGGTTTTATATATATTCTTAAGTTCTAGCATTATTTGTTACCTCCACGTTTTACTGGTTTAGAAAAATACTTTGCTTTCCAGTATGGAACAGCAAGGAAGACTGCAACTACAAGTGCGGACAGCATCTTCAGAAGGTCTGTATCAATACCCATCCAGATAACTGTCTGGAGTACCAGATAGTAGAGGATAGAACCAAAAGCAACGCTGAGAAGACGAAGCGCAAAGTTATGGAAGATCTTTCCAAAGATTGCTTCACCGATGATAACTGCAGCAAGACCGATAACGATAGCACCACGTCCCATGTTGACATCAGCAAATCCCTGATACTGTGCAAGGAGAGCACTGGAAAGCGCAACCAGTCCGTTGGAGATCATAAGACCAAGAACTTTACATACATCCGTATTGATTCCCTGTGCACGGGACATATTCGGATTACATCCGGTAGCGCGGAGGGAGCATCCAAGTTCTGTACCGAAGAACCAGTAAAGGATTGCAATCAGAACAACGATAAAGATTGCAACGATGAAAATTGTATTCTGATAAAATGGAACATTTTTTACATTACGGAGGGAAACAAGCAGATCAAATTTGTTTCCGTTTACTGCCTGGTTTGCTTTTCCCATGATCTTAAGGTTGGCAGAGTAAAGACCAAGCTGAGTCAGGATTCCAGCGAGGATCGCAGGGATTCCCATGAATGTGTGGAAGATACCTGTAGCGAGACCGGCAAGCATTCCGGCTCCGGTAGCAGCAAGCATAGAAACCCACACACTGTGACCGCTCATCAGCATCATAACGCAGACAGCACCGCCAGTACACATGGTGCCGTCAACAGTAAGGTCGGCTACATCGAGGATACGGAAGGTGAGATAAACACCAATTGCCATGATTCCCCAGATCAGACCCTGCGCAGCAGCGCCTGGAAGTGCATTGATTAAAGTAAGAATATTCATTTTTCAGTTCCTCCTGATAGCACAGAAAGCGAGAAAGGATAATTCCTTTCCCGCTGCCTGTATAAATTTGTAATGTTTGATTATCTTCGAAAATTATTCAGCCTCTTCGGTTGTTTCCTCTTCAGATGTCTCGTCTTTTGCTGCATCATCATCAGAAGCTTCTTCTTCGTCTGCACCGATTGCTACATAATCATCCGGAACTTCAATACCGAGTTCTTCACAGATTTCCGGGTTGTATTCTTTTGTGAACTGTGGAGCATATTCAATTGGCATTTTGGAAATATCTTCACCATCTACAAGAACTTTGAGAGCCATTTTACCGGTAGCAACACCGAGGTCATAGTAGTTGATGGAAAGTGTGGCAACACCGCATCCTTCACAGATACCTTCTTCACCTGCGATTACCGGAACTTTTTCCGGAAGACAGATGTTGTTGATGATCTCTGTATTAGATGCAACAGTATTATCAGTCGGAACATAGATCACATCACTCTCAGTAGCTGCTGTTGTAGCAACAGAAGAGAGGTCGTTGGAGTCTGAGAATGCATAGTAAGTACATGTGTAACCTAATTTCTCAAGAGCTGCTTTTACTGTATCAACCTGATACTGGGAATTGGCTTCTGCTGAACAGTAGATAAGACCAACATTTTTTGCATCTGGGAACAGTTCGTTGAGCATTGCAGCCTGATCTTCAAGCGGAGCAAGGTCTGATGTACCGGAGATGTTTCCGCCAACAGTTCCATCGAAATCATCCAGATCAAGTGCTACACCGTATTCTGTAACAGCTGTACCAAGAATCGGGATATCAGATGTTCCTGCTGATGCTGCCTGAAGTGCAGGTGTAGCGTTTGCAAGAATCAGATCAACGTTTTTAGAAACAAAGTCGGTGATGATTGTAGAACATGTATTGGAATCACCCTGAGCGTTCTGCTCATCGAAAGTTACTTTATCGCCAAGTTCTTCTGTGATCGCATCTTTGAATCCCTGTGTTGCAGCGTCCAGTGCTTCGTGCTGTACGAGCTGGCAGATACCGATGTTGTATGTTTTATCATCTGCTTTATCTGCTGCAAATACGCTGACACCACCCATGCCAACTACCATTGTTGCAGACAGAATGCCTGCTAAAATCTGCTTTTTCATATTTTTAATCCTCCTGATTTTACTGATTCATGTTCGAATCAAATTAACTTTTTAAAGTATAACACTTTAACGTGAAAAAGTCAAGAAAATTATTATTTCCTAATTAATATACAAAAAAAATTAGGTTATCAAATAAATAGTACGTTTTTTGCAAATTTATTGACAATTTAAAAAGCGCCATGTATAGTAAAAGTACTTGCAAAGAGGCGTAACTGAGAAAGTTGTGCCTCTTTTGTTCCGCAACAGGAGTAAGAGCACAGAAAATGGAGGAAAGAAGAATGAAAAAAGCATTGGCAATTGGACTTGCAGCAGCTATGGCAGTTACTATGACTGCACCTGTATACGCAAGTGACGACAGCGAAAGTGGCAAAGGTATTGCAAAGGAAGACCTCAAGATTGGTGCAATCTACATCGGCGATGAGAACGAAGGTTACACAGCAGCTCATATGGCTGGTATCGATGAAATGCAGGAGGCACTTGGCCTTGACGATTCACAGGTTATTGAAAAAACTCTGATCGGTGAAGATGAGGGATGCTACGATGCAGCAGCAGACCTTGCAGATCAGGGCTGCCAGATCATTTTTGCAAACAGTTTTGGTCATGAGACTTATATCCTTGAAGCCGCAGGAGAATATCCGGACGTACAGTTCTGTCATGCAACTGGAACTCAGGCAGCATCAAGCGGACTTTCCAATATGCACAACTACTTCACAAACATTTATGAAGCTCGTTATGTGTCCGGTGTAGTAGCTGGCCTTAAACTGAATCAGATGATCGAAGATGGAACGATCACAGAAGATAGCTGCAAGATGGGTTATGTTGGTGCATTCCCGTACGCAGAGGTTATTTCCGGATATACTTCTTTCTACCTTGGCGCAAAGAGTGTATGCCCGTCCGTAACTATGGAAGTAAAATATACAAACAGCTGGGCAAGCTTCGACCTTGAAAAAGAATGTGCAGATGCGCTGATTTCTGATGGATGTGTTCTGATCAGCCAGCACGCAGATACAACAGGTGCTCCGACAGCATGTGAAGCAGCAGGCGTTCCTTGCGTTGGATACAATATTGATATGACATCTGTTGCACCGAATACAGCTCTTACTTCTGCATCTATGGACTGGGGTGTATATTACACATATGCAGTACAGTGCATGCTTGACGGAACAGCAATTGATACTGACTGGTGCAAAGGCTTCTCCGACGGCGCTGACAAGATCACACCTCTCAATGAGAAAGTTGTAGCAGAAGGAACAGACGAAAAAGTAAAAGAAGTGGAAGATGCACTTGCAGACGGATCCCTTCATGTATTCGATACTTCTACATTTACAGTAGATGGCAAAGAACTTACTACTTATAAGAAAGATGGCAGTGATACAGAATATGTTTCTGACGGATATTTCCATGAATCAGAATATGGTTCTGCACCGGCATTCGATGTAGCTATCGATGGAATCACATCTATCACAGAATAAGATCTGAAACAGGCGGAGCTGCTGGGTCAGCAGCTCTGCTTTTTTTCTTGTTATACGTGCAAAGGAAGTCTTCAGGGCGGAGGTTTCTTTTGCAGATATGACAATATATCAGATAAAAGGAGGGAACGATAGTGGAAGAAACTTATGCACTTGAGCTTAGAGATATTTCCAAGCGATTTGGATCAGTCCAGGCGAATGACCATGTAAATCTTACACTGAGGAAATCAGAGATTCTCGCAATTTTAGGTGAGAATGGAAGCGGTAAAACGACTCTGATGAATATGATCTATGGAATTTATTATCCAGATGAAGGTCATATTTTTGTAAATGGGAAGGAAGTAAAAATCCGTTCGCCAAAAGACTCCTATGAATTAGGAATAGGTATGGTACATCAGCATTTCAAACTGGTAGATGTACTTACGGCAGCAGAAAATATTGTATTGGGCCTGCCTGGTAAGGCCAGACTCAATATGAAAAAAATAACCGAAGATATTCAGAAACTGGTCAATAAATATGGTTTTGATCTGGACCTTTCCAAAAAAATCTACGAAATGTCCGTTTCTGAAAAACAGACAGTTGAAATTGTGAAGATGCTGTATCGTGGAGCAAGGATCCTGATCCTGGATGAGCCGACAGCAGTGTTGACGCCACAGGAAGCCGACAGGCTGTTCGATATTCTTCGAAACATGCGTGACGATGGATGTTCGATCATTATCATTACCCATAAATTGCAGGAGGTTCTTGCTTTGTCTGACCGCGTTGCAATTCTTCGAAAGGGTCAGTATATTGACACGGTAGAGACAGCACAGGCCAATGTGCAGAGTCTTTCAGAAATGATGGTTGGAGCCAAAGTAGATCTGAACATTGAACGTCCGAAACCTGAAAATGTAAAACCGCGTCTGATCATTGATGGAATCAACTGTAAGGACAAAGAAAATGTCAAGACACTGGATGATGTGGATCTGACAGTCAATACAGGGGAGATTCTTGGAATTGCCGGCATTTCAGGAAGTGGACAGAAAGAACTTCTTGAGGCGATTGCAGGACTGCAGAATGTAGAAAGCGGTTCCATACGTCTGTTGGATGATAACGGAGGCGAAATGGAACTTTCCGGAATGGATTCTATTTCCATTAATGAAGCGGGAATCAGCCTTGCTTTCGTTCCGGAGGATCGTATTGGTATGGGACTTGTCGGTGATATGGACATGACGGACAATATGATGATTCGAAGTTATCGTAATGGAAAGGGGCCTTTCCTGGATCGTAAGGGACCTAGAGCACTTGCAGAGAAGATCAAAGATCAGCTGGAAGTTATGACACCAAGTATTTCTGCACCGGTTCGCCAGATGTCAGGTGGTAATGTACAGAAAGTTCTGGTAGGAAGAGAAATCGCACAGAATCCAAAAGTTCTTCTTGTAGCATTCCCGACTCGCGGTGTGGATATCAATACCTCTCATGTTATTTATCAGCTTCTGAATGAGCAGAAGAAAAAAGGCGTAGCAGTTGTTTGTGTAATTGAAGATCTTGATGTAGTACTTGAACTCTGTGACCGCATTGCGGTACTGTGTGGAGGAAAAATCAGCGGAGTGGTTGATGGCAGAACTGCAACCAAAGAAGGAATCGGTCTTCTCATGACGAAACATGAAAAAGGAGGGGTTGTCAATGAATAAAGAACCTTTCTTACAGGTAAGTAAAAGAAGAAACAAAGCCGGATGGCAGGAAAGACTGCTGATTCGATTTATTGCGCTGATCCTTGCACTGATCGTGTGCGGTGCTGTAATCGTCGCACTTGTCAAGATGAATCCGGTAGATGTATATAAAGCAATCTGGGATGGAGCAATGGGATCGGAACGTCGTATCTGGCAGACAATACGTGATACGATGGTTCTTCTGTGTATTGCAATCGGACTTGCTCCGGCATTCAAAATGAAATTCTGGAATATCGGTGCAGAAGGTCAGATCCTGATCGGTGGAGCCTGCTCTGCAGCAGTCATGATCTATGCCGGTGATAAAATGTCACCGGTGATCTTACTTATTGTTATGTTTATTGCAAGTGCACTTGGCGGCATGATATGGGGTATGATCCCGGCGGTATTCAAAGCATACTGGAATACAAATGAAACACTTTTTACTCTGATGCTGAATTATGTTGCCATGCAGGTGGTTACATATTGTATCGTTTTCTGGGAAAATCCAAAAGGCTCCAATACTGTTGGTATCATTAATCAGGCAACACAGGCAGGCTGGCTGCCGGAACTGTTTGGACAGAAATACGGCTGGAATGTTCTGATCGTTCTGATTTTGACTGTTGGGATGTTCATTTATCTGAAATACTGCAAACAGGGTTATGAGATCGCTGTAGTTGGTGAGAGTGAGAATACTGCAAAATATGCCGGTATCCATGTAAAGAAAGTTATTATCCGTACCATGGCAATCTCTGGTGCAATCTGTGGTATCGCAGGATTTGTTATTGTAAGTGGTGCGAGCCATACAATCTCTACTGCAACAGCAGGAGGACGTGGATTTACAGCAATCATCGTTGCATGGCTTTCCAAATTCAATACTTTTATTATGGTGGCTGTATCTTTTGGTATTGTATTTATGAATCAGGGTGCTGTTCAGATTGCGACTCAGTATGGATTGAATGAAAATGCATCCGATGTTATTCTCGGCATTATTCTGTTTTTCCTGATCGGGGCAGAATTCTTTATCAACTACAGAGTAAAGCGTACAAAAAAATAGGAGGTAGATGCAATGAGTGTACTGACCATCTTTATTCAAAAAGCAATTGTCCAGGGCATCTGTATTCTTTATGGTGCGCTTGGTGAAATTATGACGGAGAAATCCGGAAACCTGAATCTTGGTATTCCGGGAATTATGTATATGGGCGGTATTGCCGGCCTGATGGGAGCTTTTCTTTATGAAAAAGATAACCCGAATCCGAATGCATTTATAGGTGTCCTGATATCGTTTGTATGTGCCTTTGCATGTGCAATGATCGGTGGCCTGATCTACAGTATCCTGACCATTACTCTTCGTGTAAATCAGAACGTAACCGGTCTTGCTCTTACAATCTTTGGTACAGGTTTTGGTAACTTCTTTGGTGGTTCTATTTCCAAACTTGCCGGTGGTGTCGGACAGATTTCTGTAAAAGTAACAGGAAGTGCTTACACAGCCAAAATCCCGGGATTATCTAAGATTCCGGTAATCGGACCGATTTTGTTCAATTATGGATTTATGACATATCTCTGTGTGATCGTAGCGGTGGTTTTGTCTTTCTTCTTATTTAAAACAAGAGCAGGCTTGAATCTTCGTGCAATTGGCGAGAATCCTGGAACAGCAGATGCAGCAGGTATCAATGTTATCAAATACAAATATCTGTCTACCTGTATCGGAGCAGGGCTTGCCGGACTTGGCGGACTCTATTTCGTAATGGAATATTCCGGCGGAACCTGGACAGACAATGGATTTGGTGACCGTGGATGGCTTGCAGTTGCACTGGTAATCTTCGCACTGTGGAAACCACTGAATGCAATCTGGGGAGCGTTCCTTTTCGGAGCACTTTATATCCTGTATCTGTATATCCCGGGACTGGGACGAAGTATGCAGGAGGTGTTTAAGGCACTGCCGTATGTGGTAACGATTATCGTACTGGTGTTTACAAGCTTCCGAAAGAAGAAGGAGCACCAGCCGCCGGCGGGACTTGGATTACCGTATTTCCGTGAGGAGAGATAATAAAGGATTCCCGGTGATTATGGGATAATTAAATGAACCAGATGGGATTTTCGATAAATGTTCCTCTGGATACGTCTCAATTCAGAACTTCTAAGGTACCAAGGTGTACAGAACTTTGCTAAGAACAATACAGAAAATACTTTAAGCATATCCTTCTTTCTAAAATTTATATTGCATTCTTATAAAGTTAGTTATATAATACAGAAATATAAAAGAAAATTCTTCGGGGCAGGGTGACCGACGCAGTTGGAATTCCCTACCGGCGGTAAAGTCCGCGACCCGCGTAAGGCGGCTGATCCGGTGACTGGCACAAGTCAGAATTCCGGAACCGACAGTAAAGTCTGGATGAGAGAAGAACACGAATAATTCATACGTGCTCAGTACCCCGGGAAGATTATTCCCGGGATTTTTTTATGCAGCAGAAACTAATCTACCCACTAAACTTATCTGCAGCATAGCGTAGAATTTTCTTTTAGAAAAAAAGAACAATTCAAAAAGGAGAGACAAGTATGAGTGAACAGGTTTTAAAAAGTGGAAACGTAATGGAGAGGAGTCGTACAAGAACGATCACACAGATCGCAATGCTTGGAGCCCTCGCCGGAATATTAATGAATTTTGAATTCCCGCTCCCATTCCTGGCACCATCCTTCTATCAGCTGGATTTCTCTGAGATTCCGGTACTGGTAGGAGCCTTCGCAATGGGACCGATCGCAGGTATCCTGATCGAAGTGGTAAAAGTTCTGGTGCATCTTGTAACAATGGGAACTATGACAGCAGGTGTTGGTGATTTTGCAAACTTCCTCTTTGGATGTACATTTGTTGTACCGGCAGGAATCATCTACAGACTGCATCATAACAAGAGTCGCAAACATGCCGTTATTGGAATGGCAGCAGGTACAGTACTGACAACAGCAGCAGCCTGCCTTATGAATGCATTTGTACTGCTTCCGGCATATGGCAAAGCATTTGGTATGCCGATCGAAGCATTTATTGAAATGGGATCAGCAGTACATCCTTCTGTAAACAGCCTTCTTGGTTTTGTAGCATTGATCATCGTTCCATTTAACTTATTTAAATATATTCTGATTTCTGTAATCGTATTCTTTATTTATAAAAGAATTCGTGTTATCCTTAAGGGAGACTGATTCAGGCACAGCAGACAGAGTGTGCAGAAAAGAGGAAACCCATGGGAAAGATTCATAATGTAGAAAAAATGACAGATAACCGTTTTGTCAATCTGTATCATGTGGATGCTACAAGTGTTCACAATACCCCGGTGTCTTATTACGTGGCATCCAGAGCCAAGGATGTTCCGGCGCTGAAACTGAAGACCGGACGTAATGATCCGGATGGCGTGATCATTTACAGTATCTATGGAGAAAAGAAAGACAAGGTTGTTCTTGTACGCCAGTATCGTTACACCCTGGGCGACTACATTTATGAATTTCCGGCAGGTCTGGTTGAGCCGGGCGAGGATTTCCATGAAGGTGCAGTCCGTGAGATGTACGAAGAAACAGGTCTTAAACTGGAGCCTTTGAAAGTGGATTCTGCATTCGAAAAGCCGTACTTTACAACAGTAGGTATGACAGATGAATCCTGTGCAACCGTATACGGCTATGCCAGCGGAGAGATCAGTAAGGCAGCACAGGAAGACAGTGAGGAAATTGAAATCGTACTCGCTGACCGTACCGAAGTAAAACGAATCCTCAAAGAAGAACGTGTGGCAATTATGTGTGCATATATGCTGATGCATTTTCTGAAGGATGAGGATCCATTTGAATTTTTGAACTAATATAGCTGAAATGTCATGACCGCCTGTGTGGATTGACATTTCAGCATTTTTTTATACATGAATGTGAGGCGTTAAAGATGAAAAAAATAACGGATTTTTTAAGAGACGAAGGAATCAGTCCGGAACTGATTCAGGAGGTACAGGAGTTTTCTGCGACTCACCCGGTGAAGGAGGGGCTGAAGGGAAGGATTCCTGTGCCTCATTTTTATTATTATGGAAAAAAAGTGTGGGAGGAAGCTCTGGCAGCACTTTTGTGTGGAAAGAATCTATTGCTTGCAGGTGAAAAAGCCACGGGAAAAAATGTACTTGCAGAAAATCTGGCTACAGTTTTCGGCCATCCTGCATGGGACATCTCATTTCATGTAAATATGGATGCATCCTCGCTTATCGGTACAGATACTTTCAGAAATGGGAAGGTTGAATTCAGACCAGGACCGGTATACAGCTGTGCGTGCAGTGGAGGCTTTGGTATATTCGATGAGATCAATATGGCAAGAAATGAAGCACTTGCAGTTTTGCATTCTGCACTGGATTTCAGGCGGGTTATAGACGTTCCCGGATATGAAAGAATAACTCTGGCAGACGATACTCGCTTTATTGCAACGATGAACTATAACTATGCAGGAACACGAGAATTGAATGAAGCACTTGCGTCAAGATTTGTAGTGATCCGTATGCCTGCACTTACACTGGAAGATCTGCAGAGGCTTTTAAGAGAACAGTTTCCAGATCTTTCTTCTAAATATAATAAGCAGTTTGGATTACTTTTTATGGATATCCAGAAAAAATGTGAAAGTGGAGAACTGACTTCAAAAGCAATGGATCTTCGTGGACTCTTGGATGCAATCAGCCTGATGCACAAAGGAATTCCAGTCAGAGATGCTCTTGATCTTGGCGTGACAAATAAAATATTTGACAGTTATGAGCAGGCTCTGCTCAGTGATGTGATGAATGCCAGGATTTCCATGAAACTCAAAGCTTCGGAGGTGTTTGATGGATGACCGGATCTTATACAGAAGTACAGAGGCGGGCCGCCAATCAGATTTGGGGTGCTGCTGGTCATTATGATTTTGAACCAATGTTTCTGGCAATACACAGTCAGGGAAACAGGCCGGATTTTTATATGAATCTGGTCATAGGACTTGCATATAAATATTTTGGCGAAAAGACACTTACAGAACTTTTTATGCGGTGGCAGGGAGATAGCCGGCAGCAGATGCTGGATGATCTGGCCTGGCTTTATATAGAACAGATCGTGTACAAGCTTGAAATTCCGATTAGACCGGCACTGGAAGATGTGCGGATGGATTACGCAGAAGCTTTTTTTGCAGGAGAGTATAAGCTGTCACGGCAGGAATGGATGAGCAAAAATCAATTGGTATATACCCTGCAGTCTGCCAGGTGGAGCAGAGTATCAGGCAGAAAACTTCCAGTGATGACGCCATTTGAGAAAAAATTGCTTTTGGCTCTGACTCCGGAAAATAAAGTGTCACAGGAAGAAATTATAGAGAAACTGGTAAGTATTTACAAAACTTTTTATTTATTTGATGGGAAAAAGCATATCAGAAAACCATTAATGCTCCATTTTACTGGAACAGCGGCCAGGCTGCTGACTCGAATCATGCCGGCTCAACTGGTAAAGACAGACCGGGTTGTGGTAATGCGTTCTTCACAGGCTGACAGCAGCCAGAATGGAATCATGCAGAATAAAAGCAGCAGTCATATGATCTTAAAAAAAGAAGAAACCGATCATGCATATATAGAAAACTGCTTTGGAAGGTCACTGTATTCAAAACAGGAACTGGCAAGGACCGAGAAAGAACTCTGTAAAGGAAATCACGCAGGCTGCCACGTATGGTTTACGGATGGAAAATATATTCCAAAAGAGAAAATATCAGCAGAAAACCGTTATCTAAGAAATCAGGCACAGCTTCAGATGGAAAGAAACAGAATATATTATTATAAAAATCAAAAACTGTATCAGAGTATTATCGCACAGCTTTCGTCACAGATAAGAAATTGTATGATGGTTCATCAGCAGCCGGATATACTGCCTGGCAGATCTGGACGCCTGGATCCTGCGAGAGTGTGGAGATCGGAATATGTCATGGATAATCGGGTCTTTCATGCTAATTATGAAGAGAAAAAGCCACTGTTTACGGTGGATCTTCTTTTGGATGCGTCTGCGTCAAGATTACAGTATCAGGAAATGATCGCTGCGCAGGGAGTGATTCTTTCAGAAAGTCTTCAGGCATGTCATATTCCGGTCAGAGTTTCGGAATTCTGCAGTGTACGCGGATATACAGTGCTTCGGATTCTGAAGGCATTTGAGGAGAAAAAAAGTGATGACGTTTTTCGATACTTTGCAACTGGCTGGAATCGTGACGGACTTGTCATGCGGGAGATGAATGAACTTCTGAGATCCCATAGTGGATCAGCTGACCGTCATCTGCTTATTTTACTGACGGATGCGGAACCAAATGACAGTTTTCGTATACAGTCTTCAGAACAGTTTCCATTTGGAAAGGACTATGGAGATGAGGCAGCTGTTAATGATACAGCGGCTGAAGTGCGGGCATTGCAACGAAAAGGCATCTGTGTTTCTGCTGTATTTATGGGAACGGATGCAGGCGCATTGAAGGCAGAAATAATTTATGGAAAAGAATATACCAGAATACAGGAGGTCGGACAGTTGGCCAGGGCAGCAGGTTTGCTGATCCGGAAGGAAATAAGTAAAATTGATTTATAAATATGATAAATAAATAACAAAGATGTTATGGAATAGACAAATAAAATTGTATACAATATTCCTGTATATTTATAAGAATAATAGACAAATTTAACAATAACTATTGTTTTTTAAACGAGAAGTTTTATAATAATAATTGCTAAGCAGAGTGTATGGTAAGCTGATCTGCCATACTTTGACAAAAATATGACAACTGTGAATTGCAGTAGAGGGAGGGATTTGAATGATCAGTTTTATTTTGTGTCTGGCACTTCTGATTATCGGTTACTTTACCTATGGTAAGGTCGTTGATAACACTTTTGGACCAGATGATCGTGAAACCCCGGCGGTAAGCATCAACGACGGAGTGGATTATGTAGTGATGCCACAGTGGAAACTGTTCCTTGTACAGCTTCTTAACATTGCAGGATTGGGACCTATTTTTGGTGCGATGCAGGGTGCATTGTGGGGCCCAATCGTATTTCTCTGGATCACGTTTGGTACAATTTTTGCCGGCGGTGTTCATGACTGCTTCTCTGGAATGATCAGCGAACGTAATTCCGGAAGCTCAGTAGCAGAATTTACAGGTAAATACCTCGGCGGTGTTATGCAGAACATCATGCGAGTATTTTCAGTAGTGCTCCTGATCATGGTTGGTACTGTTTTTGCAGTAGGTCCGGCAGGTCTGATCGTTACCCTGTGTAAGAATGGCGGACTGTCAGGTATTCTTACCACTACACTGTTCTGGCTTATTCTTATTTTGGTGTATTATTTTATTGCAACATTTATTTCCATTGATAAGATCATCGGTAAGATTTACCCGGTATTTGGTCTCTGCCTGATCATTATGGCAGTTGGTGTTATCATAGGAATCTATACAAATCCTGAATTTACGATTCCTGAAATCTGGAGTCATATGTACAGTATGCATCCGGCAGGAACACCAATCTGGAGCTTTATGTTTATCACTGTAGCCTGTGGTGCAATCTCCGGTTTCCATTCTACTCAGTCACCATTGATGGCTCGTTGTATGAAGAGTGAGAAACAGGGTCACTTTGTATTTTATGGTGCAATGGTTGCAGAAGGTATCATTGCACTGATCTGGGCAGCAGCCGGATGTGCTCTTTATGAAGTTACAGGCGGACTGAATACAGGTCTTGCAGAAATTCTTTCCGGTGGCCAGTCAGCAGCTATCTATGATGTATGTTCCAAGACAATGGGTGGTGTTGGTATTGCACTTGCGATGATCGGTGTTGTTGTATGCCCTATTACTTCAGGTGATACGGCTTTCCGTTCAGCAAGACTTACTCTGTCTGACTGGTTCCATATTGATCAGGGAAGATACGCTAACAGACTGAAACTTTGTATTCCGGTTCTTGGTGTTGGCGCTGTTCTTGGTATTGGTAATGCAGTTGGCGCAATTGACTATACAGTTATCTGGCGTTATTTTAGCTGGACAAACCAGACACTTGCAATGATCGTTCTCTGGGCAGCATCCATGTATCTGGTAAGTGAAAAGAAAAACTTCTGGATCACAGCAGTTCCGGCCACCTTTATGAGTGCAGTTTCCAGTACATATTTCATCCTTGCACCGGAATGTCTTGGCGGTCTGATCAATTCCAAAACGGCAGAAGGCGCAGTTGTTTATAATACAGCTGTAGCTTATCCGATAGGTATTATTTTTGCAATCGTACTTCTTGTTATTTTCCTTCACGCAGCGAAGAAACATGCAGCTGCCTGAAACTATTTTAAGTGAGGTCTGACATCATGATTTTTAAACCACATCCACTTAGTACATCTCGGCTTCCGGCATCGGAACTTGAGAAAGACAGAAAATCCTGTCGTAAGATCGGACCCTGTGGGGTCGGAAAAAAAGCAATTTACCTGAACAGTTTTTATATAGACAGGTGCTATTATATTCCTTTTACGGCAATCAGACGTGTCTTTAAGCGCGTGGCTATGAGTAAAGGCGGCTTTTCAGGCAGAGGTGTATTTGCGAGCATGCCGTATCTGGTTGTGGAGTATGATGACGGACAGCAGAAACAATGCAATTTCAAATATGAAAATCAGGTAGATGACCTTCTTAACCTGCTCTCAGCTGAACAGCCGCAGATTCGGCTGCTCAGCGAGGCGGCAGAAAGAAAGATGGAAAAGCAGAAAGCAGAAATGGAACTTGAACTGCTCTCCAGACTAGAACTGACTCCTCAGTCCGAGAAGGCTGTGAAGAAGCTTGAAAGAGCCATTGATTATCTGGAACGAAAACCGCAGCTGAGTGAAGCACTGAGCCAGGCAGCCGGCAGATGGCGGAACTATCAGTGTACAAGCCCAAGCTATCGCTGGGTGGCAATGGCTATCACCACACTTGGATTTGTGGCGGTTGCAGCAGGAATTTATTCATTTGTTGTGCACAATGATTTTGCAGTGTACTTTATTCTGTTTGGTATTGCAGCTGTTTTTACCTTTGCCGGTTTCAGTGTTCTGCCAACTGCGCGCAACAACCGAAAAGCAATCATGAGACTGGATGAACAGGCACAAAAGCAAATGGAGGAGTATATCAAAGGGTATCCGGATTTTCCATTACCTGCAAGATATGCGCATCCGATCGTTCTCAGAAGAATGCAGAGGGTGATCGAACAGGGCCGTGCAGAGGAAATTGATCAGGCACTGATAGTTGTCAAGGAAGATCTTAAAGCATTAAACAGCGAGGTAAAAGTATCACAGGAAGAGTACGATGAAGTTGTTGCGATCAAGCCAATGTTTTTGAATGCAATGTATGAGTAAACGTAAATTAACGGCTTGACAAATTCTTCTCGTACATGTTATATTTTATCTAGTTGTAGTGTGTAACTCGATTTTGGAGGCATTAACTATACATAACAAGGAGTGTTTATGTATGTTAATGCTTTTTTTTATATTAAAACCGGTTGAAGAAGTCTTTCATACATTCTCATTTTTTGTAAAAATATAGAAGGAGAATTTCAGATGAAAGACAAGATTTTTGGTGTTTTACAGCGAGTTGGACGAAGCTTCATGCTCCCGATCGCAATCCTTCCGGTAGCCGGACTTCTTCTTGGTATCGGAAGTTCTTTCACCAATGCAACAACGATTGAGACATATGGCCTGACAAAGATTCTGGGTGACGGAACACTGCTTCATTCTCTGCTGGTGATCATGAACAGCGTAGGAAGTGCAGTCTTTAATAACCTGCCATTGATCTTTGCAGTTGGTGTTGCGATCGGTATGGCAAAGAAAGAAAAAGAAGTTGCAGCTTTATCAGCAGTTATCGCATTTTTCGTAATGAATACAGCAATCAATGCGATGCTGACAGTTACAGGACAGATTCTTGCAAATGGTGAGATTGCAGAATCCGTTCTTGAGGGAACGATTACTTCTGTCTGTGGTATCCAGTCACTGCAGATGGGTGTTTTTGGTGGTATTATCGTAGGACTTGGAGTAGCAGCCCTGCATAACAAATTTTACAGAATACAGCTGCCGAATGCACTGTCATTCTTTGGAGGTACCCGTTTCGTTCCGATCATTTCCACGATTGTCTATATGTTTGTGGGAATTCTTCTGTATTTTGCATGGCCGGTAGTTCAGAACGGAATCTACGCTCTGGGCGGTCTTGTAACAGGAACCGGTTATGTTGGAACACTGATTTTTGGACTTATTAAACGTGCTCTGATTCCATTTGGTCTTCATCATGTATTTTATATGCCATTCTGGCAGACTGCTGTCGGTGGTACAATGGAAGTTGCAGGACAGATGGTACAGGGTGGCCAGAATATTTTCTTTGCACAGCTAGCTGATTCTGCAAATATTGCACATTTCAGTGCTGACGCAACAAGATACTTCTCCGGAGAGTTTATCTTTATGATCTTCGGACTTCCGGGAGCTGCACTGGCTATGTATCAGTGCGCAAAACCTGAGAAGAAAAAACAGGCAGGAGGCCTTCTTCTGTCTGCAGCGCTTGCATGTATGGCAACCGGAATTACAGAGCCGCTGGAATTTTCATTCCTGTTCGTAGCTCCGGCACTGTTTGCTGTTCAGGTAGTTCTGGCAGGTAGCGCATACATGATCGCGCATATGCTGAATATTGCCGTAGGACTTACTTTCTCCGGTGGATTCCTTGATTTCTTCCTGTTTGGTATCCTTCAGGGAAATGCAAAGACAAGCTGGATGAGAGTTATCCCGGTTGGTATTATTTATTTCTTTTTATATTATTTTATTTTCAAATTCATGATCAAAAAGTTTGATTTCAAAACACCTGGTCGTGAAGATGATGATGTAGAAACAAAACTTTATACAAAGGCTGATGTAAATGCTCGCAAGGAAGCACAGAATGGTGCTGTTGAAGCTGGTTCTTCTGATCCGGTCAGCGAGGCAATCACAAGAGGTCTTGGTGGTAAGAAAAATATCAGTGATGTGGACTGCTGTGCAACACGTCTTCGTTGTACGGTTAAGGATGCATCTCTGGTAAACGATGGTGTGTTAAAGGCAACAGGTGCATCCGGTGTGGTACACAAAGGTCTTGGTGTACAGGTTATTTACGGACCGAATGTTACTGTTATCAAATCAAATCTTGAGGATTATCTGGAAACAGCACCAGATACTCTGGAAACACCGGCGGAAAGTGTTGAAACACCGGAAGTAAGTGAGCAGAAAGAAGATGCCGGACAGAAAGTTGTCGATCGCATTGTGATTTCCAGCCCAATCACTGGTGTAGCGGCTGAGCTCTCTACAGCACCGGATGAGGCCTTTGCCCAGAAGATGATGGGAGACGGCGCAGTAGTTACACCGGAAGACCCATATGTACGAGCTCCGGAAGATGGAGAAGTTGCCTTTGTCTTTGACACAAAACATGCAATTGGATTTGTAACAGAATCCGGAATCAGTCTGCTGATTCATGTAGGAATCGATACTGTAAAACTGAATGGTGAGGGATTTGAGGCACTGGTAGAAAGCGGGCAGGAAGTGAAGAAAGGAGATCCGATGCTGAAACTGGATCTGGATTATCTGAGCAAAAACGCACCTTCTATTGTATCACCGGTTCTTTGTACAGAACTGGAGGATAACCAGAGAATCCATCTGTTAAATGAGGGTCAGGTCAAAGCAGGAGAGCCGCTTTTCGAAATCGAGGTTCTTCAGTAAGAACTACCCGGATGGGGAAGAGATACGGATGTTGTACAGGATAGCAAAAATTTTAAATCATAATTCCTTTATGGGAATCCAGGATGAAAATAATCAGGAATGTCTGGTTATGGGAAAAGGAGTTGCTTTTGGCAAGAAAGTGGGACAAACTGTTCCGGTCACTGCGGAAGCAAAGGTTTATTCATTGAAAGAAATGACAGAGAGAGGAGATGCAAAAGATATCCTCAAATCGGTTTCACCACTTTGTCTGGAGTTTGCAAACGAAGTGCTGAATCAGGCGGAGCAGGAATTTGGCAAAGTAGACCGGACAATTCTTTTTACCATGGCAGATCATCTGGACTTTGCGATCCGCCGCATTCAGAATGGAGAACAGATCAGCAACCCGCTGACCGATGACATCCGTGTTATGTTTTATAAAGAATATAAAGTAGCCAGTTGTATTCAGGAACTCTTGAAAGAGAAAATGCAGATTGAGATTGACGAACACGAGATTGGCTATATCGCCTTGCATGTGCATGCTGCCATCGTAGATGAAAATGTTTCTCAGGCAATGGAAATTGCAAGAACAGTCCGGGAATGTATTTCACTTGTTGAGAAAGAAACTGGAAATTCCGTTGATGTCATGTCTCTGGGATATAATCGACTGATGAATCATGTCCGTTATATGGTGGCACGTGCAATTCATGGTGAGAAACTGAAAATGAATCTGAATGAATATATGTCCGTAAAGTTTCCGGAACCATTTATGTCAGCAGAGAGGATCTGCCGACAGATGGAAAAGAGTCTGAAGCTTCCGATTCCGGACATTGAAATTGGATATCTTGCCATGCATCTGGAAAGAATGTTAGATACGGATATCAATGAGTAAGATATATAAAGTTCAATGCCACTGTCGAAGGTAACTGTAGGATAAATATAAATACAAAAATATAATATAAAAGGAGAACAAAACTATGAAAACATTTGAGTATACAATTAAAGACGAACTTGGAATCCACGCAAGACCGGCAGGACTTCTTGTAAAAGAAGCAAAAAAATTCGAATCTGAATGCACCATCACAAAAGATGGCAAAACAAAAAAACTGACACAGCTTATGATGCTTATGTCTCTTGGTGTAAAACAGGGTGACATTGTTACTGTAACAGCAGAAGGCGCTGATGAAGAAGCTGCAGCTGCTGCATTAAAAGAATTCTTTGAGAACAATTTATAATTCGTTGGAACGACCAGAATCAGTTTACATTTGAATTCAGGGAGGAAAAGGAATGCAGTGTTTTCAGGGAAAATCTGTATATAAAGGAATCGCGATGGGACCGATCGTGGTTCTTAAGAAAAATGATTATCAGGTAAAACGTACCCGTATCGAAGATACAGAAGCAGAAGTAAAACGTGTGGATGAGGCATTAAAAGCATCTCAGGAACAGCTGCAGAAACTGTATGACAAGGCTGTCAGAGAAGTTGGCGAAGCCAGTGCTGCAATCTTCGAAGTACATCAGATGATGCTGGAGGATGAGGATTATCTGGAGGCAATCCAGAATATGATCCGTACAGAACAGGTCAATGCCGAGTATGCGGTTGCGGTTACCGGCGATAATTTCGCAGAGATGTTTGCTTCCATGGACGATGATTATATGAAAGCACGTTCTGCCGATATCAAAGATATCTCTGAACGTCTTGTACGTAATTTAAGTGGACAGGGAGATGTGGATTTAAGCGAAATCGAGCCATCTGTAATTGTAGCGGATGATCTCAGCCCAAGTGAGACAGTCCAGATGGACAAAGATAAGATCCTTGCATTTGTAACAGTTCACGGATCTACCAATTCTCATACAGCGATTCTTGCGCGTATGATGAATATTCCGGCACTGATCGGAGTAAAAATGGATCTGGAAGCTCTTCAGAGTGGAGTGACAGCGGTTGTAGACGGTTTCCAGGGAATGGTTACTTTTGACCCGGATGAAGAGACAAAAGCACAGACTGAAACCAAAATACAGGAAGAAGCTGAGAAACTGAAGCTTCTTCAGGAACTCAAAGGCAAAGAAAACATTACTCTGGACGGACGTAAGATTAATATTTATGCAAACATTGGAAGCGTTGGCGATATTGGTTATGTGATGGAAAATGATGCCGGCGGAATCGGACTTTTCAGAAGTGAATTCCTGTATCTTGGAAGAAACGATTTCCCTACTGAGGAGGAACAGTTCCAGGCTTACAAGCAGGCAGTACAGATGATGGCAGGTAAGAAGGTTATTATCCGTACATTGGATATCGGAGCCGACAAACAGGTAGATTATTTCAATCTTGGTAATGAAGATAACCCGGCTATGGGATACCGTGCAATCCGTATTTGTCTGAGACAGCCGGAAATTTTCAAAACTCAGCTTCGTGCACTTCTCCGCGCAGCCGTTTATGGAAATCTTTCTATCATGTATCCGATGATTACTTCTACAGAAGAAGTAAAGAAAATTTATGAGATCGTAGCAGAAGTAGAAGAAGAGTTGAAAGCACAGGAGATTCAGTATAAGATTCCGGAACAGGGAATCATGATTGAGACTCCGGCAGCAGCGATCATCAGTGATAAACTGGCAGAGATGGTTGATTTCTTCAGTATCGGAACGAATGATCTGACTCAGTATACACTGGCAATTGACCGCCAGAATGAAAAACTGGATGAGTTCTATAATCCACATCATGAAGCAATCCTGCGTATGATCCAGATGGTTGTGGACAATGCGCATAAATGTGGTAAATGGGCAGGTATCTGCGGAGAACTTGGAGCAGATGCAACTCTTACCGAGCAGTTTGTACGTATGGGACTGGATGAGCTCTCCGTAGCACCATCCATGGTTCTGAAGCTTCGTAAAATCGTTCGCGAGATGAAAGTAGAAGAATAACTAAATAAGAAAAAATATCAAAAATGAAAACCGTTTTCATATTGACACTCTATCAGAATGTGCTATAATATGAAAACGGTTTTCATTTTGGGTAAAAAGAAGGAAGAAATTATGGGAACGAAAGCACCTTATCAGACAAAACAAATGAAACAGATACTGACTTATCTTCAGACGATAGAGGGTACACATGTGACGGCCGCAGATGTCTGCTCCTATTTCAAAGAGCAGGGAATCAATGTCGGAACGACAACAGTTTACCGTAATCTTGAAAAGATGGTAGAGCAGGGATTGGTTGCAAAATACAATGTAAACGGGACGAGCAGTGCCTGTTTTGAATATCTTGGAGCAGAGGAGCATTGCCACAAGATGTCCTGTTTCCACTGCAAATGTGAAAAATGTGGAAAACTGATTCATCTTCACTGCGAGGATGTGGTTAAACTGGAGCAGCACCTGATGGACAGTCACGGATTTCGCATGGATCCGTGCAGAACGGTTTTTTATGGAATCTGTGAAGAATGCAGAGGACTGGAAGATGACAAAAAAGAAACAGAGACTGTACATATCAGGGCAAAATAAGCGAAATATAAGGTAATGGAGTAGAATGCTGAGACAGAAGAAAGCAGGTATAAGGATGAAAAAATGGATCACTGGTGCGCTGGCAATTCTGCTGGGTGTGATGAGCATTGCGGTTCCTTTTTCAGGAATGCACATAGCAGAAGCTAAAAAAACGGAGGAAACAGACAGGAAACTGAATATTGTGACAACCATTTTTCCGGAATATGACTGGACAAGAAATATTCTGGGGAACAGGGAAGCGGATGTGAATCTTACGATGCTCCTGGATAATGGGACAGACCTTCATAGTTTTCAGCCGGCAGTGAAAGATATTATGAAAGTATCCAGCTGTGATCTCCTGATCTATGTGGGTGGAGAATCCGACCAGTGGATTGAGGATGCACTGGAATCGGCTCAGAATAAAGATATGAAGACGATTAATCTGATGGAAGTCCTTGGCGATACGATTAAGGAAGAAGAAACAGTTGAGGGTATGCAGGACAGTGAACACGAACATGGTCATGAGGACGAGCATGCCCATGAGGGTGAGGATGAGAAGGAATATGACGAGCATGTCTGGACTTCCATGCGAAATGCTTCTGTGATCTGTGACGCGATTGCAGAAACGCTTGAGGAGATGGATCCTGAGAATAAAGAAATCTATCAGACAAATGCTGAGAACTACAAAGCAAAACTTTCTACACTGGATCAGAAATATCAGGAAACGGTAGATACAGACAGACAGAATACGCTGATCTTTGCCGATCGTTTTGCATTTCGTTATCTGGTCGATGATTATGGACTGAACTATTATGCGGCTTTTTCCGGATGCTCTGCAGAGTCGGAAGCAAGCTTCAAGACTGTGACTTTTCTTGCGGGTAAACTGGATGAACTGGGAATAAAAACGGTATTGACGATTGAGAAGTCCGATGACAGGATAGCACAGACCGTGATTGAAAATACAAAAAAGAAAGATCAGAAGATCCTCGAGCTTAATTCCATGCAGTCGATCACTTCGGATGAGATTAAAAACGGAGTGACATATCTTTCTGTGATGGAAGATAATCTGAAGGTTCTGAAAGAAGCACTTAAGTAGGAAAAGAGGAACAACAATGGCACAGCTTACATGTAAAAATCTTACATTGGGATATGATAACCGGGCAATTCAGGAAGACCTGAATTTCTCTATTGATGCAGGTGATTACCTTTGCATCGTAGGTGAAAATGGTTCCGGTAAATCTACATTGATGAAGACACTTCTTCATCTGCAGGCACCGATCAGCGGCAGTATTGAACTGGGAGATGGCCTGAAAAAAAACGAAATTGGTTATCTGCCGCAGCAGACGCTGGTGCAGAGAGATTTTCCGGCATCCGTGAGGGAAATTGTGTTATCTGGATGCCAGAGTCGTTGTGGATGGAGACCTTTTTATAACAAAGAGGAAAAAATGGTTGCCCAGAGAGCCATGGAAAAAATGATGATCCAGGATCTGGCAGATCAGTGCTATCGCGAACTTTCCGGAGGGCAGCAGCAGCGGGTTCTTCTTGCAAGAGCTCTTTGTGCAGCACAGAAGATCCTGCTTCTGGATGAGCCGGTTTCGGGACTTGATCCGAGAGTGACAGCAGAGATGTACCAGCTGATCAGGAATCTGAATAAAAAAGATGGAATTACGATCATTATGATCTCACATGATATTGCGGCGGCAGTAAAATATGCAACACATATCCTGCATATCGGGGAGCATTGCTTCTTCGGAACAAAGAAACAGTATCTGGAAAGCAGTCTGGGAAAGGCGTTTACTGGACAGGAAGGAGAGGACGAATAAGATGTTTGAGACACTTCGTATGTATTTTCAATACCCGTTTGTGCGTTATGCATTGATCGTTGGGGTACTGATCGCATTATGTTCTTCACTTCTGGGCGTGACTCTGGTATTGAAACGTTTTTCCTTTATCGGTGACGGACTTTCTCATGTGGCATTTGGTGCAATGGCGATAGCATCTGTCCTGAATATTACCAACAATATGCTGTTTATCCTGCCGGTAACAGTAATCTGTGCGATCCTTCTTCTTCGTGCTGGTCAGAACACAAGAATCAAGGGCGATGCGGCGATTGCCATGATCTCTGTCGGAGCCCTGGCAATCGGATATCTTTTGATGAATCTTTTTTCCACCAGCCCAAATATCTCCGGAGATGTATGCAGTACATTGTTCGGCTCCACATCGATCCTGACACTGACAAAAGGCGAGGTATGGCTGTGTGGAATCCTTTCTGTTGTGGTTGTTGCTATTTTTATTCTTTTTTATAATAAAATTTTTGCAGTAACATTTGATGAGAATTTTGCCAGAGCGACCGGAACGAGAGCGAATGCCTATAATCTGCTGATTGCAGTTGTGATTGCAGTGATCATTGTACTTGCAATGAATCTGGTAGGTTCACTTCTGATTTCAGCACTTGTAATTTTTCCGGCGTTGTCAGCAATGCGGTTGTTTAAATCTTTCCGCTCGGTAACGATCAGTGCGGCAGTGTTGTCCGTTTTAAGTGCTACTGCCGGCATTCTGATCTCCATTCTGGCAGGTACTCCGGTTGGCTCCACGATCGTGGCAGTGGATATTGCTGTATTTCTGATTTCTTATGGCATTGGAAGGATTACGGGAAGATAAAAATATCTCAGCCGGAGCTGGATCCCCGACTGAGACAGTATTTTAAAAATGTTGGTTTATAACAGGAATTCTTGTAGAACTCAGATTTCTACGAGGATTCCTTTTTCTTTGTCATAATGGCAGTATTTGCCATTTGCGGAGATGAACGGCTGATATGTATCGGTACGGGTGTCTTTGACATAGACAACACCGGTTGCGATCATCTCAACAAGAGAGAAACGTTTGCTCAGGCTGGAAATCCACGCATAGGTCTTCTCGCTGTCAGAGTCAGCTGCAAGCAGACTGTAACCGCCGTCACAGGCTTTGAGAGAGAAATAGATTTTTTCAGGTTTTACAATTTCCCTGAAAACCTGACTGGTAATGTAAGAAGAGAAATTCTCCTTTACAAATTTCTGGAAGGTTTTCGTGGTATAAACTTCTCCGGATACTTCATCAGTGATTCTGTCTCCACGCTCCAGACGGTTCTTGATCAGAGTCAGAACTTCGATCGTCCAGTTGATAAAGGAGATACTGCTGTAGGTCATGCTTTCCTGAAGCTGGTCGATCAGCTTTTTTGTCAGGACATTTGATTTGGCCGCTTCGTTAAAAAGTTCTTCGTTCATAATGTTCCCTCCATAATAAATGTATGTGGTAATTTATAATTTTTATTATAAAGTGCAGTTGTGCAAAAAGCAATGAAAAACAGATGAAACATCATAAAAATTGTATAAAATACACATACTTAGCACTTGCTGTTGCTTGAACCACATATTTTGAATATGTTGCAGAAAAATAGGGAATCAGTTACAATAGAATCAGGTGTGAAATCAGAATTCAAAATAAAGAAGAGAATAAGATCTGCCGACAGTTCGGGGCAATTGATGGGATGGAAACAGAATGAAGAAGGATAAAGATAAGAAACTGACTTATTTTTTGAGAGCCGCGATGATGGTTCTGACAACGATACTGATCGTATTGTTTCTGGTGATCATGTCTATGGTGGGCAAAATACAGGGAACAGCCAGGGTAGTGAATTATGCGGGATTTGTCCGGGGCGGTACACAGAGAATGGTCAAACTGGAGATTTCCGGTGCACCGCAGGATAAGATGTATGAGACGATTTCTTCTTACATAGAGGGGCTCCGAAATGGCAGTGAGAAACTGAATTTTGTACGTCTGGATGATGAAGATTTCCAGACTAAGATGGATGAACTGGAAAAATATTTTGATGAATTGAGAAGTGAAATCCTCCTTGTTCGCGAGAAGGGTTATGAGAATACAGAAATTATAGAAAAGAGCGAAAAATTTTTCCAGATCTGTGATGAGGCAGTAGGTTTTGCAGAAGTCTATTCACAGAAAAAAGCGACCGGACTGGATCATCTGGAAAAAATCGTATTGGTTGATATTCTGGGACTGGTATTGATCATTGCTACGGAACTGATAAAAGTGGTACGTTTTGCTGCACAGAATAAGATTTTGCAGAAAAAGGTCTATCTGGATGAGGCTACGGGACTTCCAAACAAAAACAAATGTGAGGAGATTCTGAATGAGACGGAGCCGGTACCGGAGAACGAGCTGGTGGCAATGTGTGTGTTTGATCTGAATAATCTGCGAACGATCAACAATAATCTGGGACATGACAAAGGGGACGAGTATATTCGCTCTTTTGCAATCCAGCTCCGTGAGGCAGTACCGGAAGAATTTTTTGCAGGTCGTGATGGTGGTGATGAATTCATTGCGATTCTGAAAGGAATGGATCATGAGGGCGTTCGGAAATGTCTGCAGAACATCCGCGATCATGCGGCAGAATATTCCAGACAGCATCCGGAAATGCCGATCAGCTATGCGTCAGGTTATGCGCTGTCAAGTGATTTTGAAGGCAGTACGATGAGAGAACTCTTCCGTTTGGCTGACAAAAACATGTATATTGATAAGAATCGTGCAAAGATGGAAGAAGCTGCGGAGAAACAGAAGATGAATATTCGCCTTCTGGAAGAAATCACAGCGAAGGGATATCAGTTTACAGACTGTATTTACTGTGATGCACTTTTAGATCAGTACTATGTGCTGCGTGCGAGTTCGAGATTCTTTCTTGCCGAGGATGGAAGCTATTCCGGTGCTGTCGAGCAGATCGTGCAGGAACTGGGAATGGATGAAAACCGTAAGAGTATGAGAAAGAAATTGCAGATTTCTTATCTTGCAGAACAGATCAAGGACAAAGGCGAGAAGCTGGAGCTTCCATATCAGTACAGGAAAGAGGACAGTATTTGTCGAGGACGAATGACAGCACTGTTTGTAAATAATACCGAAGATGGCAGGCTTCATCATTTCATTCTGGGATTTGAACCATTCCAGAATAAAAATGAAAACACGTCGGATGAAAAAACTCGATTAAATCGGTATTATGAACAGCTGAAACAGTCCATTGTTGAAAACGAGAATTATGCGGAGGCACTCCTTCAGACTGCAAATGCAGTCTATACTGTGGATCTGACGAATGATAAGCTGGAGAATGTTTATTATCATGAGGCAGCATTTAAGGTTGAAAATGATATACAGACACCATGTTCTTATAGCGATTATTGCAATAAACGGAGTCGGTATGTGACCGAAGATACTTTGGAGAACTACAGAATCGTTGATTCTTCTTTCAAACTACTGAAGCGATTTGCTACAGGTGCGAAGCAGGTTACAGTAGAATACTGCGAAATGATGGGAAAAGAAAATAAGCCGGTATGGCTGCAGAAAACAGTTCTGATGTCCAGAGATATGGTGTATGATGCGAATACAGATAAAGAGAGTTCCGTAGTCCATGGAATTGTTCTGTTTAAGAATACTTCAGATTTTCATGAAAAGGAACAGCAGGAAAAAGCGCGTTTGCAGATGGCTTATGAAGAAGCGGATTCTGAAAACAGAGCCAAGACGGAATTTATGAATCGCATGAGTCATGATATTCGTACGCCGATCAATGGAATCATGGGAATGGTAGATATCATCCGTAAAAACAGAGATGACCGGGAAAAAGTTGATGACAGTCTGGATAAGATTCAGTTGTCTACCCGACATTTGCTCGAACTGGTCAGTGATGTCCTCGATATGAGCAAACTGGAAGCTGGTATGTTTGAGATTCATGAAGATGCATTTGATATAAGTGAGCTTATGGATGAAGTTGCAGCACTTGTTGATGCTCAGCTGGTTGAATCCGGTATTACACATCGCAAGCACAGAAGTAATATTCAGCATACTGCTCTGAAGGGAAGTTCCCTGCAGCTGCGCCGCATTATGGTCAATCTTCTGAGCAATGCAATCAAATATAATAAATCAAATGGAACAATTGATACATATGCGGAAGAACTTTCCTGTGACGGTACAACCGTGTGGTATGAATTTAAAATCGTTGATACCGGAATCGGTATGAGTGAAGAATTTATAAAAGAACAGCTGTTTAAACCTTTTACACAGGAAAAGAATGACGCCAGAACACTGTACAGAGGAACCGGTCTGGGAATGTCGATCGTCAAGGCGCTTCTGGATAAAATGGGAGGTTCTATAGAAGTAGAGAGTCAACTTGGAGAGGGAAGTACTTTTACTTTCCGCCTTCCGTTTAAAGTTGATGAAAATGCCATCGAAACCAAAAAAGAAGAGCAGAGCTCAGGCGAACAGAAGCTGGAAGGAAAGCAGATTCTTCTGGTTGAGGATAATGAGATCAACATGGAGATTGCAGAGTTCTATCTGAAGGAACTGGGAATTGTGGTTGATAAGGCATGGAATGGCAAGGAAGCGATTGACAAGTTTGAAGAGTCAGCACCGGGAACTTATGATCTGATTCTGATGGATATTATGATGCCGGTTATGGGCGGCAGAGAAGCGGCCCGTCGTATACGGACACTGGAGCGACCGGATGCAGAAACGGTGCGTATATATGCCATGACGGCGCAGGTTTCTTCCGAAAGTATACATAAATGTCTGGCTTCCGGAATGAATGGACACATTGCGAAGCCGATTGATGAAAGCAAACTCAGAGAAATCCTGACCAGATGTGAAAGCGTGAAAAAGCAGAAGGATTAACATAAAATAGAGATACGATAAAAAGAAATATGTTTTGCTGCTACAGGGAATATCAGGTGTTTATGGATGAAGAATAAGATAGATAAAACAGTTATCAGAATACGTGCAGCACTTGTTTTTCTGACAATGTTTGTGATTATATTGGGGTGTACTTTTCTGGTAAATGAAAATCAAAAAAAGAAAGAACAGTTGAAAGCTGCCTATACTGCAGAATCTACGATAAACAGAGTAGAAATTCAATTGAACCGTTATATGGCAGAGTCGGATCTGGTAAAAAAGAGTATTGAAGACGGGCTGATAATCAGCGATGCCCAGCTTGCGCAGTTGTCCAGACTTATGCAGGATGAGGATTATATCATAAAGGCACATGAGATTGCAAAGGATGGTATTGTTTCACAGATATATCCAATACAGGGAAATGAAAACGCAATGGGATTCAATATGCTGGAAGATTCTGAGCGAAAAAAAGCCGCCCGTCTTGCCAGAGACAGTGGAGAATATACGCTTGCGGGTCCGTTTGAGCTGGTCCAGGGAGGAACCGGGGTACTTTTGTTTGATCCGGTTTATCAGATAGATGCACAGGGAAACAAGAAGTTCTGGGGATTTTCTATTCTTGTTATGGACTGGGAAAAGTTCATCGACAAAATGGAACTGAATAAGCTTGAAGATGCCGGATATCACTACCAAATCTGGAAAAGGGGCAATAAAGACGGCGAGAAGGCGGTTATTGCACAGTGTGTAAACTTTGAAAAAGAGGATACACTGGAAGTTGCTTGTGAAGTCCCGAATGACATATGGTATTTTGAAATCATTCCGGAGAATGGGTGGATTACTTCAATACAGAAATTATGGGGCTTACTGATCAGTTTTATGACTGCATTTATTATAATGACCGTATATTTGCAGTTCAAGATGAGGCGTTACAGAGAACAGATCCATGAGACGGAACTGGAAAAAGCGGTTCATGAAGCGAAATGTGCGAATGAAGCCAAGACGCGCTTTCTGTTCAATATGAGTCATGATATCCGTACTCCAATGAATGCAATCATAGGTTTTGCAGATCTTTTGGAAAAGCACATTGATGAGAAAGAAAGAGTTCGTGATTATATTGGCAAGATCAAAAGTTCCAGTGAATTTTTGTTATCGCTAATCAATTATGTGCTGGAGACAGCCCGAATTGAGAGTGGAAAGACGAGTCTGAAAAAAGAAGTTAGCTGTGCTTCCAGATTGATCGAATCGTTGACAGACGTTTTTGAACCGGAAGTTTGTAAGAAGGGACTTACCTACAGTTACACAAAAGACATAGAGCATGAATATGTGATGGGTGATGAGACAAAGGTTCGGGAAATCTTTATCAATATCATTGGAAATTCACTGAAATATACTCCGGCAGGTGGTAAGATCACCATAGATATCAGGGAGATTCCGTTTGACAGGGAAAATTATATTGCATATAAGATTGTAGTTGAAGATACTGGAATTGGGATGAGTGAAGACTATCTTCCACATATTTTTGAAGAATTTTCCAGAGAACATACAAGTACGGAAAGCAAAGTAGTCGGAACAGGTTTGGGGCTTCCTATTGTGAAGGCTCTGATCGATCTGATGGGAGGAACAATAGAAATAGAGAGTGAAGTCGGCAAAGGAACAAAGACGACGGTCATGATTCCATTCGAGATTGCCACGCAGGAGCAGATTCTTGAGGAGCAGCAGAAAGAAAAAGAATTTGTGCCGGAGGAGATTAAAGGAAAACGAATTCTGGTTGCAGAAGATAATGAGCTGAATGCAGAAATTACACTGACGGTTCTTAAAGAAAAGGGATTGCTTGTGGAGCGGGCTGCAAATGGAAAAGAATGTGTGGAGATGCTGAAAGAGAAGCCGGCAGATTATTATGATATGATTCTTATGGATATTCAGATGCCGGAAATGGATGGATATCAGGCAACAGAGATGATACGAAATCTTGGGGATTCCAGAGCTGCTGTTCCGATCGTAGCCATGACAGCGAATGCTTTTGAAGAAGACAGGCAGAAGGCACTGAATGCAGGAATGAATGCCCATGTGTCAAAGCCGGTGGATATGAATGTTCTGTTCCGAGTGATGGCGAAGTTTATCTGATTTCGCTGTCGTTATAATATATGGAAGAAACACAGTAAATAGCTGCATGAGGAGGAGCTGTCCATGATACAGCAGAAAAAGATTAATGTTGAAAGAATTCTTCGCGTCAACAGAGTAGGAGCATGGAGAATAGAAATTGAGGATGGTAAAGCACCGAGATTTTATGCAGATGCGGTGATGGATGAATTACTTGGAATCCAGGGAGAAATCTCACCGGAAGAGCGATTTACATTTCATCGGGCGCGTGTACATCCGGATGATATGCAGTTATTTCTGGAATATTCAGATAAACTGTCAGAGACAAAATCAGAAATCGTATATCGCTATATTCATCCTACATTTGGAGAGATGTTCGTACGTTGCAGTGGTACAAGAGATATGTCTGTAGTAGACGGTATTTCTATTATGGGAATACACCAGGACATTTCAGAGACGGTACGCTTGGAGAAAGAAAAAGAAGCGGAACGTCGTCTGGCGGAACTTAATAATACACTTCGTAAAGAAAAGATAGAACAGGAAGATTATTACAGAGAACTGCTGGAAATGCAAAGTTGTGGTGTCCTTGCATATACAATTCCCGGGCATAAGATCATTCATATGAATGCACAGGCTTTGCGGATGTATGGAGTGGAGAACATTGAAGAGGCACAGTCCAAACTCGGTACTATGCTGAAAAAAGTAATCTATCCGGATGTGGACGTAATAGAGAAGTTGAAAAGACTTCACAAAGTAGATGATATGGTTGATTATGAGTGTATCATCGGAAAAGGTGAGCCGAATGAATGTCATGCACTTGCTACAACGAAAGTAATCCGTGTTCCATCGGGAGAAAGAGCTGTGATCACCACATTTCTTGATGTATCAGAGATGATAGTACTTAAGAATGCACTGCAGAAGGCGGAAGAGGGAAACAGGGCAAAATCATCCTTTTTATTTGCCATGTCACACGATCTGCGGACTCCGATGAATGCAATTATAGGATATGCAGAACTTATGGAGCGGCACTGGGGAGACAATGAGCTTACGACAAATTATCTGCATAAGTTGAAGGGAGCGAGCCAGTTCCTGCTTGCATTGATAGGAAATGTACTGGAAATTGCCCGTATTGAAAGTGGTAAGGAAACTTTGAATGAAGCACCATGGAATCTGAAGAAAATAAATGATACGTTGGAGATCGTTCTTGACAGAGAAATTCTGAATAAACAGCTACATGTAGCACGAAATATAGAAATTCAGCATACAGATGTATATTGTGATTCGTTGAAGATTCAGGAGATTATCATGAATCTTGTAAGTAATGCAATTAAATATACACCGGATGGAGGAAAAATAGACGTAGATATCGAGGAAATGGAGGCTGTCGGAGAGGATTCCATAATTCTGCGGATTTGTGTTTCGGATACGGGAATTGGTATCAGCCAGAAATATATTCCACATATATTTGAGGCATTTATACGCGAGAAAAATTCTTCGGAAAGTGGTATAATGGGAACTGGTCTAGGACTGCGTATTGTAAAATCCTTTGTAGATTTGATGGATGGAAGCGTGATCGTACAAAGTGAACCTGGAAAAGGCAGCAGTTTTATTGTTGAGATTCCATGTCGGATCGTATCGGAAGAAGAACGTATTGACCAGGCAGAACAGAGCATGCCAGAGAACTTTCTGAAGTGCAAAAGAATTCTTCTTGTAGAAGATAATGAATTAAATGTGGAAATTGCAAGGACAATTCTTCAGGATGCAAAGGCAGAGGTGGAAGTAGCTGCGGATGGCGCGATTGCAGTTGCAATGGTGCAAAAGGCTCCTGTCGGGTATTATGATGTGGTACTGATGGACATACAGATGCCGAAGATGAATGGGTATCAGGCAACAAAGGCGATTCGAAAGCTTCCGGATGAAAGAGCTCAGGTTCCGATCATAGCGATGACCGCAAATGCATTTGAAGAAGACAGACAGGCGGCGTTTGCAGCAGGAATGGATGATTATCTGGCTAAACCGATTGAAATTGATAAATTACTTCGCAAAATAGTAAAGGCATTAGAAAAGAAGTAAAAGACGTCAGATAGGAAAATTGCAATTCAGACGGAGAAAGAGATATTATGGAGATCAAAATTCGGACAGCGAAAGTAGAAGATGCAGAGAAATTGCTCGACATTTACAGCTACTATGTGAAAAAGACAGCGGTGACATTTGAATATGAAGTTCCATCGGTCGAAGAGTTTCAGGAACGAATCCGGCATATTTCTTCTCATTATCCATATCTTATCGCAGAGGAAGAGGGAGAAATTATTGGCTATTCTTATGCAGACCGTCTGCGTCCGAGGGCAGCTTTTGGATGGGATGTGGAGATGACAATTTATCTGAAACAGGATATACGACGAAATGGTTTAGGACGACATATGTATACTCTTATGGAAGACATCCTGAGAGAGCAGGGCGTTGTAAATGCTGTCTCATTGATTACAAAGCCGACAGATGAATATTCTGATTTTAATAGTGTACAGTTTCATGAAAAAATGGGATATAAGCATGCTGGTGAGCTGAAAGACTGTGGCTATAAATTCAATAGATGGTATGTACTTTTGTATATGGATAAACAGATTGGAATTCCACAGGAAGAGATGCCGCCAATCAGAGATTTTGACGAAGTGCGGGAAAAATTCGGCCTGTAGATTTTTCACGAGGAGAAAGTTTATTATGTGCTGTAAAAACGGAGGTTTGAATGATTTACAAGAAAGTTGAGATTAAAGTAGAAGGTTATCAGGAAATCGCGGATTTGTATACCTATATTCTGGACAATTCGGTGGAAATGCGTCCGAATCGAAAGCGCCCGGTCATCGTGATCTGCCCGGGTGGCGGTTATACAATGACCTCTGACAGGGAGGCAGAACCAATTGCCATGCAGTATCTTGCAAGAGGATACCATGCAGTGATCCTTCGTTACAGTGTAGCCCCGGTGAGATATCCACTGGCACTTCTGCAGCTTGCGAAGTCTGTCGCATATTTAAGAGAACATGCAGAAGAATTTCATATTGATACTGCTAAAATTATCCTGCAGGGATTTTCGGCGGGTGCCCATCTGGCAGCAAGTCTTGGTGTATTCTGGAAGGAACAATTTATCTCCGAAGTATTACATACAGAAACAGAAATGGTGAGACCGAACGGCATGATCCTCAGTTATCCGGTCATTTCCTCCGGAAAATTTGCACATACGGGGTCTTTTGAGGCATTGCTTGGAGCTGACAGCAGTGATCCTGAAAAAAGAAAAAAGCAGTCGCTGGAATTTCAGGTAACAACGGATACTCCGCCGACTTTTCTCTGGCATACGGTCACGGATGATTGTGTCCCGGTTGAGAATTCACTGTTATTTTTTGAGGCATTGCATAAATACAAAGTGCCGGTAGAACTGCATTTGTACCCGACAGGTGTTCATGGGCTCAGTCTTGCAAATGAAGAGACAAGTCATGAAGATGGTGGATGTATTCAGTCGGAATGCCAGTCATGGATGGAACTTGCGTGTACATGGATCAGGAATTTATAAAAAAAGAAAAAGGTGTTCCATAAATCGGAAGGCCTTTTTCTTTTTGTGAAATTTTTTGTAACGTTTCCCATACATATATCGTCATATATGTGAAGGAGGACAAAACTGGTAGAGAGAGGAGAAACAAATGCTGAATATTCAGGAAGTATACGAGCAGTATTTTACTGTTGTATACCGATATCTGCTCTCGCTTTCGCATAATACCCATATTGCAGAGGAAGTGACGCAGGAAACATTCTTCAAAGCACTGAAAAAAATCGATGATTTCAGAGGTGACTGTGACCTGCGTGTATGGCTTTGCCAGATTTCCAAAAACACATACTATGACTATCTGAAGAAAAATAAAAAATATGCACCGGAAACTCAGGAAGAAACGGAAGATATTTTTACATCAGATCTGCTTCAGAACTTTTCAGACAAAGAAACTGCTTTTCAGGTTCACAAAGTTTTGCACAGGCTTTCGGAACCGTACAAAGAAGTCTTTTCTCTCCGTGTGTTTGGAGAACTGTCATTTGGTACAATTTCCTCATTGTTTAGTAAAAGCGAAAGTTGGGCAAGAGTTACTTATCACAGAGCATGCAAAAAGATCAGGGAGGAATTGAATCATGAAGATCAGTTGTAATATTATTGAGGACCTGCTTCCACTTTATGTGGACGATATGGTCAGTGAGGATAGCAGACAGCTTGTGGAAGAGCATCTGAAAGAGTGTCCGTCTTGCCGGAAAATGCAGGAAGAAATGATGAGAGAAAATCATCTGACATCAGTTGGAAAGAGTAGCAAGTCTATACAGACAAACAGAACAGAAATAGAACCACTCAAAAAAATCCGTCATAAGATCCGAAAAAAACGAATAGCATCGGTTTTTCTTGCAGTCATTCTTGTAGTGGCAGCAGGCGGGATTGGGCATTACTGGTATTATGATAAGGAAGACTATATTTCCTGGGACGAGGCGAATATATCCGTAAAAGATGGAAAAGTATATTCTACAGTAAATCCACTGGGACGGATGAAATCAATCCTGTCTGTTGACCAGAAAAATATGTTCTATATGCTGTCAGAAACCATGTGGACCCGCAAAGAATATCCAGCAGATTCAGGTACAGAAAATGAACTCTGGAATCTGCAGGATTTCCAGGAAGCACATGACCGCGGAATGGATGTAACTACAGATGAAACCTCATTTCCGGCGGGAATTGAGAATGTCTACTACGTAGATCCGGAAAATGTAAAAGAAGCTTTTGCACTCTGGGATTATCAGGACGAACCTGAGAAAGCACAGCAGAAAGAAGAAGAGCTGGCAGCGAAGTGCCATCTGATCTGGAATGCAGAGGATACAGATAAATAAAATGCCTATTGATTTATGTACGAAATCGTATTATACTAACAAGTACGATTTCGTACATATTTTATTTGGGAGGTTTTTTATGAATATCGAATTATCGGAGCATTTTACTTACAGAAAGCTCCTGCGTTTTACATTTCCATCTATGGTAATGATGGTGCTGACATCTGTTTATGGTGTAGTGGATGGATTTTTTATCTCGAATTTCATTGGAGCGGAGCCTTTTGCGGCAGTTAATATCATAATGCCGTTTCTGATGATTTTTGGAGCGGTAGGTTTTATGATTGGTACAGGCGGAAGTGCTCTGGTTGCTTTTACACTTGGCACAGGAGATAAGAAGAAAGCAAACGAGATTTTTTCATTGCTTGTTTATCTCCTGATCGGACTTGGAATTCTGTTTACTGTGATTGGTGAAATATTTGTAGAACCGATTTCGCGGCTTCTGGGAGCGGATGCGGCGATGCTTCCGTACTGTGTGACATATGGAAGAATCCTGATGCTTGCACTGATTCCGTTTATGCTTCAGAATGTATTTCAGAGTTTTCTTGTCACAGCAGAGCGTCCGCAGCTGGGACTCTGTACGACATTGGTTTCCGGAGTATCCAACATTATTCTGGATGCTCTGTTTATTGCAGTTTTCCGATGGGGTGTTGCAGGAGCCGCATCAGCAACGGCAATCAGCCAGACGGTTGGTGGTATTGTACCGCTGGTATTTTTTATCGTTTCCAGAAAAAGCAAACTTCGTCTGGGAAAAACACATATGGATCTTCGGGCAATAACAAAAGCATGTACCAATGGATCTTCAGAATTTATGACAAACGTATCTCTCTCCATTGTAAATATGCTGTATAACTGGCAGCTTATGAGAATGCTGGGGACAAACGGTGTTGCGGCATATGGCGTGATCATGTATGTTAACTTTATCTTTCTTTCAATCTATATCGGCTATTCTATGGGATGTGCTCCAATCATCGGTTATCATTATGGAGCCGGAAACAAAGATGAGTTGAAAAATCTGTTCAAAAAGAGCCTGAGGATCATTCTGGTCATGAGTATCGTTCTGACAGTTGCGGCAGAAGCTCTGGCAAGACCATTGTCAATGATTTTTGTAAGTTATGATCAAGAACTTCTGGAAATGACGACCTATGCATTTGCAGTTTATTCTGTTTCATTCCTGATTTCAGGATATAATATCTATGCTTCGTCATTCTTTACTGCGTTGAATGACGGATTTACTTCTGCATTGATTTCTTTTTGCAGAACACTTATTTTTGAAGTGATCGCAGTGCTTGTACTTCCGGTTTTGTTTGGAGCCTATGGAATCTGGTATGCAGTGATTACGGCAGAAGTTTTTGCATTGATGCTGTCTGTTTTTTTCCTGGCACGCAACAGAAAAAAATATGGTTATATCTAAGAAAAGGAGAAAGGAATTATTATGGAATCAGCATTTAAAGACTGGGATTATATTGAAGGAATGATCGACAGTGCTTACCATGAAGCTGCACTTAAAATGAATCTGTCTGACAGTGAATTTTCTATTTTATATATATTTAATGAACATCAGGAAGGATGCAATCAGAGTGCTTTTTATAAAGAATCCTGTATGACAAAATCTACAGTAAATTCTGCTATCCGCAAGATGGAAAAAAAGGAACTTCTTTATCTTACGCCAGGAAGTGGCCGCAATACACAGGTTTTTCTTACTGAAAAAGGAAAAAAACTGATGGAAGATACGGTGTACAGAGTGATAGAGATCGAGAATGAAATCTATAACGGCTGGACACCGGAAGAACGGGAACTGTTTATGAAACTGAACAGAGATTTTGCAGAGAAATTAAGCGATAAGGTTAAAAAACTTCCGGCTTTGTGATAAGATAGAACAAAAGCAGAAAGGACTGTATATGTATGGGAAATTATCTGAATCCAGATAACAGTAAATTTCAGAGAGCAGTAAATTCTGATATTTATGTGGATAAAACAGGACTGATCAAATATACAAATCGAGTTATGAACACCATGCAGGCATATGTGTGCGTAAGTCGGCCAAGGCGTTTTGGAAAATCTATGGCTGCAGATATGCTGACTGCCTATTACAGCAAAGGGTGTGATTCGAGAGAAGTATTTTCAGGACTGGAAATAACAGAAGATGAAACATTTGACAGATATCTGAATAAATATGATACGGTTTTTCTCAATGTACAGGAATTTTTGAGCAGAAGTTCTGATGTGAAGGAATTAATTGCGAGAATTAAGCAAAGAGTAATTCGTGAGCTGACAAGGCAATATCCGGATGTAGAGCTATTTGATTCGACAGATCTGGCAGAAACTATGCAGGATATCTACGCAGAAAGTAAATGTCCGTTTGTGCTTATCATAGATGAGTGGGACTGTATTTTCAGAGAATTCAAGAATGATAAGGAAGCACAGGAAAAATATCTGGATTTTCTGAGGGATCTTATCAAAGACAAGAGCTATATTCATCTGGCATATATGACAGGAATTCTTCCTATCAAAAAATATGGTACGCACAGTGCTTTGAATATGTTTGATGAATTTTCCATGATCGATCCGGGACCGCTGGCTTCTTATGTAGGCTTTACGGAAAGCGAAGTAGAAAAACTCTGCGGAGAATACCAGATGGATATAGACGAGATAAGAAACTGGTATGATGGATATTCTTTTGAAGAAGTTCCGTCTGTATACAGCCCAAAGTCTGTTATCAGTTGTATGAGGCTTGGCAGGTTGGGAAATTACTGGAACCAGACAGAAACATTTGAAGCACTGCAGCTTTATATCGATATGAATTTCGAGGGCCTGAGGGACGATATCTTAAGTATGCTCGCAGGAGAGGAAGTTCCAGTAAATACAGGAAGTTTTACGAATGATATGGCAACCTTCCGTACAGAAGATGATGTCCTGACACTGCTGATTCATTTGGGATATCTGGGGTATCGTTATGCGACAAAGACAGTATTTATTCCAAATGGAGAAATTCGTGCAGAATTTGTGAATGCAGTTTCAGTATCAGATTGGGGAGAAGTATCCAATGCCCTTAAGAACTCAGCAGATACGCTACAGGCAATCTGGCAGGGTCGGGAAAAACAGGTTGCAGAGGGAATTCGACAGGCGCATTTTGAGACTTCACATATTCAGTATAATGATGAAAATGCATTGAGTTATACGATTTCTCTGGCACTTTATGCGGCAAGAAATTTTTATACGTTTCATAGAGAATTATCTGGTGGAAAAGGATTTGCAGATCTGGTATTTATTCCGAGAAAACGTTTTATGGATAAGCCGGCATTGGTGGTGGAACTGAAATGGGACAAAGATGCAGCAGGTGCAATTACTCAGATCAGAGAGAAAGAATATTGCAGAAGTCTGGAAGAATATCATGGAAAACTTTTGCTGGTTGGAATTAATTATGACAAAAAGACAAAAGAACACAGCTGTAAGATAGAGGAATACAGGAAATAAATTGTATGAAAAATATTATTGAAATTAACGACATTACTGCACTGGAACTGGATGTTTATGCGAGAACATCCGAGGTGCAGCTTCTTAGATATAATGAGCCAAATCCAGGACTTTTTATTGCAGAGAGCCCAAAGGTGATCGAGCGTGCATTGAAAGCGGGGTACGAACCGCTTTCTTTTCTGGTTGAACATAAAGATCTGGATGGAGAGGCAGGAGATATCCTTGCGCGTTATCCGGAAATCCCGGTATACACAGCAGAATATGAAACACTTGTCAAAATGACCGGTTATGCACTGGCAAGAGGGATGCTCTGCGCCATGAAACGCCGAACACTGCCTTCTGTAGAAGAAATCTGTAAGAACTCCAGACGTGTTGCTATACTGGAAAATATTGTGAATCCGACCAACATAGGGGCGATTTTCCGCAGTGCGGCAGCACTTCATATGGACGCTGTTCTTTTGACAGGAGGATGCAGCAATCCACTCTATCGAAGAGCGGCCCGCGTAAGTATGGGAACTGTTTTCCAGATTCCGTGGACATATTTTGACCAAAAAGCTTCCTGGCCGGAAGATGGTATGAAAGCAATCCAGAATCTTGGATTCAAAACCGTGGCAATGGCACTTAGAGAAGATTCTTATAGTATTGATGATCCGAAGCTTCTTGCTGAAGAGAAGCTTGCAGTCATTCTTGGCACCGAGGGAGACGGACTGGCATCACAGACGATTGCGGACTGCGACTATACAGTTATGATCCCGATGTCACATGGCGTTGACTCTTTGAATGTAGCAGCTGCAAGTGCTGTAGCATTCTGGGAACTTGGGCGCAGGAGATAAGACAAAAATGGAGAGGAAAATGATACAGTAAATGTTAAAAAGATTTTCAAAATATGTTTTTCAGAGTGTAGCAAGCATGATGGGACAATCAGTCTATATTCTTGCTGATACTTTTTTTATATCGGTAAGTTCTGGCGCAGATGGACTGGCAGTGCTCAATCTGATTTTGCCGGTATTTGGAATGATGTTCGCGATAGGCTCAATGATTGGAATTGGTTCTGCGACGAGATACGGAATCAACAGAGCCAAAGGTGAAGAGGCAGATCATTATTTTACACAGTCACTCAGCTGGGCGATACTTTTTAGTGTTCCATTTATGCTGGTTGGAATTTTCTTTCCGGATAAATTCCTGGCACTTCTCGGAGCGGATGCAGGTCTGATAGAGCTAGGCAGAACGTATTTGCGAATTATTCTTATTTTTGCACCGTTTTTCATGTGTAATTATTCTGTTACGGCATTTGCACGAAATGATTATGCGACCTCAACCGTGATGGCAGGTTCTCTTGCTGGAAGTGCTTTTAATATTGTGTTTGACTATATCTTTATTTTTCCGGTCGGACTCGGTTTTTCTGGTGCTGCATTGGCAACAGCATTTTGCCCGATTGTCACTATGTTGGTGTGCTCCAGACATTATCTGAGTAAAAAATGTAATATCGGTTTCAAATGGAAAAAACTGTCCGTGCGACATCTGATTTCCTGTTGTCAGCTTGGTGTTTCTGCATTTGTAGGAGAAATTTCTTCTGCGGTGATCACGTTTATCTTTAATATGCTGATTCTTGGGCTTACCGGAAGTACCGGAGTTGCTGCATATGGAGTGGTAGCGAATCTGTCACTTGTGGGAATGGCGATCATGAACGGAATGGCACAGGGTGTACAGCCACTGATCAGCGAAAGCTTTGGCAAAGGTGCGTTTGATGATGTAAAAAAACTTCTTCACTGGGGTCTGACCTGTGTAGTGGCGATAGAAGTTATCATGGTTGCACTGGTATGGAGTTTTACAGATCCGTTTATTTCGGTATTCAACAGTGAAAATAATCAGCTGCTTTTGGAATATGCGCATGTTGGTCTTAGGTTATATTTCCTGGGATTCTTATTTGCCGGAGTCAATATCGTTCTTGTCGCATATTTTTCTGCAACCGCAAATGCATGTCCGGCGATCATCGGTTCTTTGCTTCGAGGCGCAGTTGCTATTGGAGCATGTGCGATCGTACTTTCCATGATTTTGGGAATGAATGGTGTGTGGCTGTCTTTCCTGGCATCAGAAGTGATTACTCTTATAATGGTTCTGATTCTGGCAAGGCACAAAGAAAGCAGGAAAACGAATGCATACGTTTGATATTCTGCTACAGCAGATCGGGCTGTTTATAATCTATATTCTGGCAGGGGTGATCCTTGTCAGAACAAGGGTGCTGAGTCGTGAGACACTGGAGCCAATTTCAAAGTTTGTCTTGAAAATGGCACTTCCGGTGATGGTTTTTATCAACATTACAGATGGGGTAGAGCGGCAGGTGCTGTATGAATCATGGCCGATTTTTGTGATTGCAGCTATTTTTTATATTTTTATGTATGCTGCCGGACGAGGAATGGTTAAGCTGTTACATTTGCAGAAAAACCGTGCAGGAATCTATCAGGCAATGCTGCTGTTCGGAAATATTGGTTTCATAGGCTTGCCGATGATTGCCGGTGTTTTTTCGGAAAAAGGTGTCTTATATGCATCCGTATTTATGATCATGGACCAGTTTATGCTGTGGACTTTGGGTGTAAAGCTATTGTCTCCGGAAGGAGAAGGGTGGTTTGTCTTGAAAAAACTGGTCAATCCGGCGACGGTGGCGATCTTACTTGGAATGATCCTGATGCTCGCACAGGTGCGGATACCGGCACTTCTGGATACTGCTTTGCAGAAGATAGGTTCTACGGCATCACCACTTGCCATGATTTATGTTGGCGGCATTTTTGCAGGGATTTCTTTTCGAAGATATATACGGGAAATCTCACTGTATGGGATTGTTCTGGTAAAGATGATCGTAGCACCAATCCTTTTGTTCCTGATTCTTGGAATCTTTCCGGTCGGCGAGGAAATCCGGATGGCGATGGCGCTGATTGTGGGAATGCCGACAATGACAGCAGTCGTCATGATGACGAATGCATCCGGACTCGATGGGGATTATGCGCTGGGCGGTGTGTTTGTCACGACGGTTTGTGGAATAATGACATTGCCGATGGTATGCTGGATATTACAAAATATAAGATAAGATGTATAAGAAGAATAGTGCTTTTTATTCATAATAGTTCTGGAAGCTGTTTGGGGAAGAAAGCGACTGTTCTTCTTTTTTATTATTTTACCAAAATCAAGTAAGTTCCCTGCTTCAATTGCGAATATCCGCTTGACTTTCAAAGGGACTAAACGAATTATTTTCTCAATAAGAAAGCGGGAAAAATCTTGCATGACCATAAGAATTAGTTTATACTAACTAATGAGTTAGATAAAGAAAACTTTTGCGTGAATAAATCAGATGGACTACAGCACTGAGCTTAGGACGCCTTCTGATGAGTAACAGAAAGGGGAATTGGTCATGTACCTTGAAATCGAAAAAGTTGTAGGAAGAGAAATTCTGGATTCCAGAGGAAATCCGACAGTAGAGGCAGAGGTTTATCTTCTGGATGGCACTGTTGGCAGAGGAACTGCACCGAGTGGAGCATCCACAGGTGAGTTTGAAGCCCTGGAACTCAGAGATGGAGATAAAGCACGCTATCTTGGAAAAGGTGTACAGAAAGCAGTCGAAAATATCAATACGGTAATTAATGAAGCAATTGAAGGTCTGGATGCAAGCGATATTTATGCAGTAGATGCGGCCATGATTGCAGCAGACGGGACAAAGGATAAATCAAAGCTGGGTGCAAATGCAATTCTTGCTGTATCGATCGCATGCTGCAGAGCGGCAGCAACTGCATTGGAGATTCCGCTTTATCGTTTTCTTGGAGGTGTATCTGGAAATCGTTTGCCAGTACCGATGATGAATATTGTAAACGGTGGGTGCCATGCACTTTCATCTGGACTGGATGTTCAGGAATTTATGATCATGCCGGTTGGAGCACCTTCTTTTAAAGAATGTTTAAGATGGTGCGCAGAAGTGTTCCATGCGTTGGCTTCTATTTTGAAAGAACGCGGACTTGCAACATCCGTAGGAGATGAAGGTGGATTTGCTCCGGCGCTGAAATCAGATGAAGAGGCAATTGAGACGATTCTGGAAGCCGTGAAGAAAGCTGGATATGAACCAGGAAAAGATTTTAAGATCGCAATGGATGCAGCTTCTTCTGAATGGAAGAGTGAGAAGGGAAAAGGATATTACAAGCTTCCAAAAGCAGGTACAGAATATACTGCAGAAGAACTTATTGAACACTGGGCTAAACTCTGCGAGAAATATCCGATTATTTCCATCGAGGACGGTTTGGACGAAGAAGACTGGGAAGGATGGCAGAAACTTACTGCAAGACTGGGAGATAAAGTACAGCTTGTTGGCGACGACCTGTTCGTAACAAATACGGAAAGACTTGCCAAAGGTATTGAGCTTGGAGCGGGAAATGCGATTCTGATCAAGCTGAACCAGATTGGTTCTGTTTCTGAGACATTGGAAGCCATTAAGATGGCACATAAAGCAGGATACACAGCAATTTCTTCACATCGTTCAGGAGAAACCGCAGATACAACGATTGCAGATCTTGCAGTAGCGCTGAATACCTGCCAGATCAAAACCGGTGCACCAAGTCGTTCGGAGCGTGTGGCAAAATACAATCAGCTTCTCCGCATTGAAGAAGAACTTGGCGCAAGTGCCGTATATCCGAGCATGAAAGCATTTAATGTAAAACAGGATTAAAAAAAATTACCTTCTAAAGCAGAACAGATCCCCGGCAGCAAGCCAGGGATCTGTTTTTATCTCTATATCACATGGGAGAGTCCTTTTTGCAGGGCAAGGATCTTATTATAAATTGCATCAGCCAGTGCGGCATGACCTTTTTCATCCATATGTTCACGGTCAGTAACACTTGGAGCAGCAAAATCAGATGCGTTTAAGAAGGCAGCATGATTTTGGAGTGCAATCTTGCGGTATTCATTAGCCAGATTTCTGGAAACCGCTACAGAAGCTGCATCAAATTCCGGATCAAAATCGGCATCTCCGACGCCAACGCCCAGGTGGATTGGCGAGATGACAAGCAGATCAAAATGCCGGGACGCATTCTGACGTGCTTTTCGGATTACCTGATCAAGTCCTTTTGCGATCACACTGGCGGATGCTCTGTAGCGTGTCTTACAGTCATTCGTGCCGAGCATGATGATTATGAGGTCAATTGGGTTATGCATCTCTACTGTGACTCCAATCAGATCCAGTCCGCGGCGGCCCTCACGCAGCTCATCCTGAAAGACAGTTGTTCTGCCGCAAAGTCCCTCTTCTATAATGTGATATCCAGATCCGAGTTTTTTCTGTAAAAGTCCGGTCCATCTTATATTTTCATCATAACGTCCGGATTTATCTGGCTTATATCCCCAGGTATTCGAATCACCAAAGCATAAGATATTCATAAGATCACGCTCCTTAATCAAACAAAATCATACAAACATACCAAATAAATATGTTAATATAATAAAGGTATTTCATTGAATTGTCAATGATAATTTTCAGAAATGAAAAGGTGGTCATTTTGTTTTTTAGGGGAGATAGAATTTAGGAAATGGTTAATTAAATATTGCAGATCAGGAAAAAAGAGAATATAATGGATATAAGTTAAATAAAACTAACTTAAACCATGAAAAAACTATTTCATGGATATAGCATATACTGTAAACAGAAGGGCATTTTGATTGGGGTGTCTGAATGACAATCATAAAATGCGCAAGGGAGGAGAAGAATGAATTTAAACGTATTTTATGGAATTTTGATTCCGTTTATCGGCACATCAGCCGGTGCGGCCTGTGTCTTTTTTATGAAAAAAGACCTGAACCAGTGGGTACAGCGCTGTCTGACCGGGTTTGCTGCGGGTGTCATGGTAGCAGCATCTGTGTGGAGCCTGCTGATCCCTGCACTTGAACAGTCAGAAGGAATGGGAAAGCTCTCTTTTGTACCGGCAGCAGTTGGCTTCTGGGCAGGGGTGCTATTCCTGCTTTTGTTGGATCATATTATTCCACACCTGCATCAACAAACAGATAAGGCGGAAGGACCGAAGAGTCGTCTGCAAAAAACGACTATGCTTATATTGGCAGTTACACTTCATAATATCCCGGAAGGAATGGCAGTCGGTGTCGTTTATGCTGGTTATCTGACCGGAAACGTGCAGATTACGTTGATGGGGGCACTTGCACTGTCACTTGGAATTGCAATCCAGAATTTCCCGGAGGGGGCGATTATTTCCATGCCTCTGCGTTCTGAGGGAATGGGAAAAACAAAGGCATTCATTGGTGGTGTTTTATCAGGAATCGTGGAACCGATCGGGGCAGTGATCACAATCCTGGCAGCAGGACTGATCGTCCCGGCATTGCCATATCTTCTGAGTTTTGCGGCGGGAGCCATGCTCTATGTTGTTGTGGAGGAACTGATCCCTGAGATGTCTGCCGGGGAACATTCGAATATTGGAACGATTTTCTTTGCAGTTGGATTTACGCTGATGATGATATTAGATGTGGCATTAGGATAAGAATAAAAAGGGCAATACAAAGTGCATAGGAAAAGATAGTGTGCAAATTATACAAAAAACAGTAAATAAAATTGTGAAATATGTTTAAATATAAAGTTGCTATTTTGCCTGAAAAGTAGTAAAACATTAGATAAATAAAAAAGAGAAATGCATAGAACAGGACAGGTCACAAAAGGAAACCGGATTACAGAGAGCCGCTGATGGTGAGAAGTGGCAGAAAGTATTTTGTGATATCACCCGGGAGCATCCCACTGAATTTTGAGTAAGCTGGGACGTAGTCTTCACGTTACAGAAGAGACTGTTTACAGAGACAGTAACAAGAGATCATATTTAGTAATAGATATGGTAATACAAAGTGGTACCACGGAACATTCCGCCTTTGTTATCCGAATGGATAACAAAGGCGTTTTTTTATATAAACCATACCAAAAGAAAAGGGGAAAGATTATGAGTGGAATTTTAATGATGGTAATAGCCATAGTAGTGCTTGGTGGAGCATATCTTCTGTATGGCCGTTATCTCCAGAACAAATGGGGAATTGACCCAAAAGCAAAAACACCGGCATATGAAATGGAAGATGGAGTGGATTATGTACCGGCAGATACCAATGTAGTATTTGGTCATCAGTTTGCATCAATCGCAGGTGCGGGCCCGATCAACGGACCGATTCAGGCTGCAATTTTTGGATGGCTTCCGGTAATGCTCTGGATTCTGATCGGTGGTGTCTTTTTCGGAGCCGTACAGGATTTTGCTTCCATGTATGCATCTGTAAAGAACAAAGGACGTACAATCGGATATATCATTGAAGAATATATTGGTAAATTAGGAAAGAAATTATTTCTTCTGTTTTGCTGGCTGTTCTGTATCCTGGTCGTCGCAGCATTTGCAGATGTTGTGGCAGGAACCTTTAATGGATTTGCGACAAGCGATGCAGGAGTCGTTACAAAAGTAGCCGCAAACGGCGCGGTTGCAACTACTTCCATGTTATTCATATTAGAAGCAGTTGTACTTGGATTTTTCCTTAAATATACAAAGTTTAATAAATGGATCAATACAGCTGTTGCAATCGTATTATTAGTAGCAGCAATTGTACTGGGACTGAATTTCCCAATGTACGTAAGCCTTGGAACATGGCATATCATTATATTTGCATATATTCTGGTTGCCAGTGTTGCTCCGGTATGGGCTTTGCTTCAGCCGCGTGATTACCTGAACAGTTATCTGCTGATATTTATGATTGTCGGCGCTGTTATTGGTGTATTTGTAGCAAATCCATCCTGTAATCTTAAAGCATTTACAAGCTTTAACGTAGACGGACAGTATATGTTCCCGATCTTATTTGTAACAATCGCCTGTGGTGCGGTTTCTGGTTTCCATTCTCTGGTATCTTCCGGTACGGCATCCAAACAGATCAAAAATGAAAAGAATATGCTGCCGGTTTCCTTCGGCGCAATGCTTATGGAAAGTATGCTTGCGATCATCGCACTGATTGCAGTTGCATCTTTTGCAGATGGTGAAGCTGCTGCACAGGGACTGACTACTCAGCCGCAGATCTTTGCAGGAGCAATCGCAAACTTCCTTTCAGTAGTTGGTCTGCCACATTCATTGGTATTTACACTGATCAACCTTGCTGTATCCGCATTCGCACTGACATCCCTTGACTCTGTGGCCAGAGTAGGACGCCTTTCCTTCCAGGAGTTTTTCCTTGATTCTGATACAGATGAGGAAAATATGAGTCCGTTCCTGAAAGTAGTAACGAATAAATATTTTGCAACCGTCATCACACTGGTACTTGCCTATATGCTTACCAAAGTCGGATATGCTGAGATTTGGCCACTGTTTGGTTCTGCAAACCAGCTGTTATCCGTACTTGCACTTGTTGCGTGTGCTGTATTCTTAAAGAAGACCAAACGCCAGGGCTGCATGCTCTGGATCCCGATGGTATTTATGATGGCAGTTACCTTTACAGCACTTGGAATGACGATCACAAAACTTTCAAAAGCACTGTTCTCAACAGGCCTTGATCTTGGAAATACATTACAGCTTGTATTCGCAGTATTACTTCTGATCCTTGGTGTGCTGGTAGCAATTCAGGGCGTTAAGAAACTTCTTGAAAAACAGGAAGCATAATATAAAAATAAATGAAGAGCAGCATACCGATGTAAAATGCGGGTGTGCTGCTCTTTTACTGTGAACTGAATTTTATGAATTATAAATCAACAGCAGTATGAGGATTTACCACTCCTCTGTAGACTGTCCAGCCAAGCACCAGAACAGGGAGAAAAACGGATGCGGTAGAAGATTTTTTTGAATGTTTGCTGACATAGTTCCATATATGTGATTTTTTCTTAGTTCTAGCAGACTAATTGATTTTGTTGCAAAAAAGAAAAGCAATTGGCATAAAATAGAATAGACAGATATCTGAAAAGAGAGTATTTATGCCGGATCAGAAACTTGATAATCTTTTAAACCTTGCAATGGATGCTACGCCACAGGAGCGGGCGAAGTCGGAAAATCTGAATGTCGGATATGATTCTACGACCAGGCTGTGGGATGTGATCGTAAAATACAGTGAACCGGAAAGAGGACTTGGTGGTGATGGAATTCAGGTAGTTCCGCTGCTTGGCGGTTATGCTGTGGTTACTTTACCGGAAACAGAGCTTGATGCATACTCTGACAGAGAGCAGGTGGAATTTATAGAAAAGCCGAAAAGACTTTTTTTTGAGACTTTTGAAGGGAGAGAGGCGAGCTGCATCCTGCCAGTACAGGCTGAGTTAAATGGGCTGACCGGTGAGGGGATTCTGGTCGGTATTGTTGATTCCGGAGTGGACTATTTTCATCCGGATTTCCGAAACGAGGACGGCAGCAGTCGGATTCTGCGATTATGGGATCAGAGTGTGAATGGAAATCCACCAGAAAGTTATGTGACAGGAACAGAATATACAAAAGAAGAAATAGATAAGGCGCTTGCACTTGAAGAAACTGAGGGCAGGCGCCTTGTTCCGTCCAGGGATTTCAGTGGACATGGTACTGCAGTTCTTGGAATTGCAGCGGGAAATGGGAGAGCATCAGGTGGAGTGAACCGTGGTGTTGCGTATGAAAGTGAACTTCTGGTTGTAAAGATGGGAAATGCACGAGAAAATTCTTTTCCAAGGACAACGGAACTGATGGAAGGGATCGATTATCTTGTCCGACAGGCAGTGCAGATGGGGAAGCCGATTGCTATCAATATCAGTTTTGGAAATAACTATGGTTCCCATCAGGGAGACTCATTGTTGGAAACTTATATCAGCAACGTAGGGAATGTGGGACGTTCTGTCATTTGTGTTGGAAGCGGAAATAATGGGAATGACAGAATCCATACGGCGGGACAGCTGCGTCAGGGACAGACAGAGACGATAGAAATGAGCATTGGGACTTATGAGACAACTCTGAATCTACAGCTGTGGAAAGCATATGCAGACGAGATTGAAATTTCCATAGAAACGCCATCCGGTGAACGACTGCCGACGCTTTCTGAAAAAATCGGTACACAGAGATATCGTGCGGGGGAGACGAATCTGTTGATTTATTATGGTAAACCAGGGCCTTTTCAGGTGACACAGGAGATTTATTTTGATTTTATTCCTGTGGGGACATATCTTACCAGCGGAATCTGGAAGATTCATCTGCAGGGAAAACGAATCCGGGAGGGTAACTATAACCTGTGGCTCCCGGGAGGAAACGTCCTGAACCCGGTGACTGGATTTTACCGACCGGTGGCATCGGAGACATTGACGATTCCCTCCACGGCAGCGAAGGTGATCACGGTAGGAGCCTACGACTCCAGATTAAATGCCTATGCAGACTTTTCCGGTCGCGGTGGAGAGAGACTTTCTTATCCAAAACCAGATCTCGTTGCACCAGGTGTCAATATCACTGCACCCGTACCGGGCGGCGGATATGCTAACGTAACCGGGACATCATTTGCCACACCATTTGTGACCGGATCGGCAGCACTTATGATGGAGTGGGGAATTGTAAGGAGAAATGACCCATTTCTATGGGGAGAGAAGGTAAAGGCATATCTGAGACGAGGCGCCCAGCCACTGCCTGGTTTTGAGAAGTATCCGAACGAAAGTGTGGGGTGGGGAACCTTATGTACAGCACAAAGTATCCCTTATATGTGAAAGTAAATGTTGGGTAAAGAGTGAAGATTTTCATTCATCCGGGTTTGTTTCATTCATTGCGGAATCAATATATATGCACAATACCCCGGATGCGGCTGAGAGCAATAAATAGTCAGGTCTTTCCCGATTTCCGGACTGTAAATAAAATATATGCAGAACCATCAAATCAAAAAGAGTGGGGCATGTATATGACTGGTGATATATTTTTCGGCTACAGCAAAGTGTACAAAAACAAATAGACAAAAATATGAAATATGTCTAATTTGTTCCTCGATTTTCTATGAGAAAAAGAGTAAAACATAGGTAAATCAAAAAAGAGAGAAATGCATTGATTAGGACAGGTCACAAGAAGTAACCGGATTACAGAGAGCCGCAGATGATGAGACACGGCAGAAGGTATTTTGTGATATCACCAGGGAGCATCCCACTGAATATTAAAGTAAGCCGGGACGTAGTCTTCACGTTACAGAAGAAGCTGTTTATACTGACAGTAGTAAGAGGTTATATCAGATGTGAGATGACTCCCACCTCTGTAGGTGGTGAGCAACAAAATTATATCAGTGGTGGGATTCAATCTCCCATCTGATATAGCCTCCGGCAGGATTGCAGAGATGCACAGAAGAATATGTCATGCATTGCATGACGTGCATCTCGCAGCAAGAATGCCGAGGGCATTCTTGAATTAGTAATAGATAGGACAACGCAAAGTGGTACCGCGGAAATTTCGCCTTTGTTATCCAAATGGATAGCAGAGGCGTTTTTTATATACAAAATATAAGAGAAAGAAGAGAACAAGATTATGAGTGGAATCTTAATGATGGTAATAGCCATTGTAGTGCTCGGAGGAGCATATCTTCTGTATGGCCGTTATCTTCAGAACAAACGGGGAATTGATCCCAAAGCTAAAACACCAGCATATGAGCTGGAAGACGGAGTTGATTATGTACCAGCTGATACAAATGTAGTATTTGGGCATCAGTTTGCGTCTATTGCAGGAGCCGGCCCGATTAACGGACCTATTCAGGCTGCAATTTTCGGATGGCTTCCTGTTTTACTCTGGATTCCGATGGTATTTATGATGGCAGTTACATTTACAGCACTTGGTATGACAATTACAAAACTTTCAGGAGCTCTGTTCACAACAGGCCTGGATATGGGAAATACCTTACAGCTCATTTTTGCGATATTACTATTGATACTTGGTGTACTGGTAGCAATTCAGGGTGTTAAGAAACTGTTTGAAAAACAGAAAGCTTAACAAATAAGATTCTGGTCAGTAGCACTTGGAGAAGCAAATACGTTTATATAGTTAATGACTTTTCATTAAAAGTCAATGTGCTTTTAGAAAAAAATATGCCCCATATACCACAAGGTGATATATGGGGTATATTTATGCTAAAAAGCAAGAATTCCGAGATGTTCCAGAAGAATTTTGACGCCCAGAAGAACCAGGATCAGACCACCGATAAATTCTGCTTTGCTTTTATATTTGCTTCCGAAGAAGTTGCCAACGATAACTCCGATGATAGAGAGTACAAAGGTTGTGATACCAATAATACTAATTGCTTCAATGATCGGAGTATTAAGAAAAGCAAACGTGATGCCGACTGCGAGCGCGTCGATGCTTGTTGCAACAGCAAGAACAAGCATGTTTTTGTGATCAATCGGAGCATCTGTGACTTCGACGATTTCTTCTTCATTCCATTCACGGACGGCTTCAATTATCATTTTGCCGCCGATGAAACCAAGAAGGATAAATGCGATCCAGTGGTCAATGCTGGTGATGTACTTCTGGAACTGGCTGCCAAGAAGCCAGCCGATGAGCGGCATAAGTGCCTGAAATCCTCCAAAATACAATCCGATAATAACGGCCTGTTTTTTGTTAAGTTTTCTCATTCCGAGGCCCTTACAGACTGAAACTGCAAAGGCATCCATGGAAAGTCCGACACCCAGCAGAAATAATTCAATAAAAATTGCCATAATAATCTCCTTTTCTTTTCTGAAAGTATGTAAGCATACAAAAAACTCACGTATGCAACAAAACAATACAGACAAATGTCTGTATGTGATATTGCATACATGAGTCTCATTCATTAAGATTTGCCAGGTACAGGTACCAGTATGTTGACAAATCACACATTCGTGCAAACTACTCCCTCACGTAAGTTTGTGTTAAGTTTTTCCAACTATAACAAATGCAAGGACGCCTGTCAATAATTTTTTTCATTAACAGCTACGTGTATTTCATTAGCAGCTGTGCGCGAAATGTTTTCCTTTTGGCAGAAACGCGTTATAATATTAAGTAATATAAGCATTTTTTATTAAGAAATTAAGTTTTCAGTGGAGGATAATTTCAGGGATGAAAGCAATTGGAATTGATATTGGAACAACTACGATCAGCGGAGTGGTTGTTGAAGTTGATGAAAGAAGACATTCAACTGTAATAGAGGCAAAGACAATACAAAATGGAAGTTTTATTAGAACTTCTAATGAGTGGGAACGAATCCAGGATGCAGAAAAGATTATCCAAAAGGCAAAGGTAGTCGTCGATGAGTTTATTGATAAATATCCGGATGCACACAATATTGGTCTGACCGGACAGATGCATGGAATTGTCTATCTGAATGCTGAGGGGAGAAGTGTAAGTCCACTGTATACATGGCAGGATGGACGTGGGAATATCTGTGATGATAAAACAGGAAAAAGTCTCTTAAAAGAGATCGAAGAGAAATGTCAGTACAAGGCTGCTTCTGGTTATGGACTTATCACACATTTATATAATGAAAAACATCATCTGGTTCCGATAGAGGCGAATACATTCTGTACAATCATGGATTATCTTGGAATGTGTCTGACAAAGAGAACCCATCCACTCGTACACGTCAGCAATGCTGCCAGTTTTGGATTTTTTGATGTGCAGAAAAAGTGTTTTGAAACGGACTGGTTGAATAAAATTAGAATGGACACTATAAGACTGCCGGAAATTTGTGAAGATATGGAAGTGCTGGGAATGTATAAGGATATTCCGGTAACAGTAGCAATCGGTGATAATCAGGCCAGCTTTCTGGGGGCAGCAGGCAGCGAAAATAATACATTACTGGTGAATATGGGAACAGGAGGACAGATTTCAGTTCTGACAGATCAGTATTTTGAGACGGAGGGAATCGAAGCGCGTCCATTTCTTGGGGGAAAATATCTTCTGGTTGGAGCCTCCCTGTGTGGTGGTAAAGCATATGCATTGCTTGAGAATTTTTTCAGGTCATTTATGAAGGAGGCAATCGGACAGGATATACCATTGTATGAAATATTGGGAAGACTTGCAGAAAAAGGAATGGACGCCTCAAGTAGTAGTATGAAAGTGCAGACAACTTTTGATGGAACCAGAACAGATTCAGGGCTCCGTGGGGAAATCAGAAATATTTCATCAGATAATTTCACACCGGAATTCCTGACATATGGTGTACTGGAAGGCATGATCCGGGAACTTTATGATATGTTTGTTCAGATTGAAAAAGGCACGGAGATAAAGATTGTTCAGATGATCGGATCTGGTAATGGGTTCAGAAAAAACAAAGTGCTTTGTGAGATAGCTGAGAAAATGTTCGGGATGAAACTGACTTTATCAGAGTGCAAAGAAGAGGCCGCAACTGGTGCAGCAATCAGCGGTTGCTTATAATAATTCTATCAAAACAATTTAATGATTCCTAGATTTGTAGTAATATATAATCAAAAGGATAAAAGCAAAGTGAGGGAACAAAATGCCAGGATATTTGATCAAAGACACAACAGTTGAGGAGCGTAAAAAGATCGTAGAGGAATCACTGGGTAATATTTCAGCAGATTGTGACGGATGCATGTCAGGTCTTGCGGAGATGTACCAGGATTATATCGAGGGAAAAAGAGAAATCCGCGATATCAATATGGAATTCAATGCTCGTTATGTCAGAGGAGACATGGACAAAGAGGAGCGAAGAAGCTGTCCGATGTGATTTGAGCCGTATAGGCAGAATTCTTATTCTAAAATGTGGACTGTGGGGAAATCGTGATGAAGAAAAAATTAATTAAGCCGTTTGCAATACTGCTGGCAGTCTTTCTGGGATTACTGGAGGTGGGATGGCGTTTTTTTAACATGGTAGTCTGCTGCAAAAGAGGAGAGCACAAAAAGGAAAGAAAGAAATGGTTTGAACTGTCTCATATCAGGGAAAATCATCCCAGGAATGGTTATGCAAGAGTATATAATGAGAGTAAGGCCTGGTGTCTTGAACAGAAGATGCAGAACTGTTATATTAAAAGCATTGACGGATTAAAACTGCATGCATTATATCTGCCGGCAGAAGATGCAAAACGGATTGTTATATTAAGCCATGGATATCGCGGCAGCCGGTTTGGCACATTGTCATTTATGGCAAAATATCTGCATGAGCATCAGTGTGATGTCCTGTTTATAGAACATCGCTGCTGCGGTGACAGCGAGGGAAAATATATCACCTTTGGAGCAAAGGAACAATGGGATGTACAGCAATGGGCAGTCTATGTATCTGAACGAAACAAAGAGAAGCTTCCGATTTATCTGTACGGACAGTCCATGGGGGCAGCTGCTGTACTGATGGCATCAGGACATATGCTCCCGGCGGAGGTAAAAGGCCTGATCGCGGACTGCGGTTTTCAGTCTATGGAAGGACAGATGCGAGATATGGCAGCTAACTGGTTCCACCTGCATCATATCCCACTGCTTCTGATAGAACTGGACTGGTTCTGTTCTCTTCTGGCAGGATTTCATATGAAAGATGCAGACACTGCCGAAGCCATGAAAAAAAATACAAGACCGGTTCTCTTTTTCCATGGAGAGAAGGACACCTATGTGTATCCAAATAACTCTTTTCAGAATTATATGCTCTGCAGGGCAGAGAAGGAACTGGTGATCATACCGGGAGCACGGCACCTGTGCTGCGCTTATGTAGATCCGGAACTGTATCAGCACAAGATGATGGAATTCTTTGAAAAATACGATTAAACTGAGATAAAAAATCCTGACCGGGATTTATCAGACATAGTACATAACAGGAAAAATACCTTTAATCTGTTATGTTAAATGCATGATAAGTCCCGGTCAATTTTTTGTAAAGTGTTCATTAAGTCTTTGGGGTACTGGTATTTCCTGCGAAGGTATGATATTTTTGCACCTGAAGCATATATACAATGTTTTCTGTCTCGGATAAAGAGGAAAACCGGGACAATGGAGGTTATCTATTATATGAGAAATTATTATCCTTTGACGGCAGCTCAGAAAATGCATCACAACTGGATTCTGGATTATGGTACACAGCAGGTATCTGGCGTAAGTGTTGTGGCTTCTGTACAGGCAGAACTGGATTTTGGATTATTAAAAAAATGTATTCAGATGGAAACAGAGCGTTCAGGCTGTACCAGAGTCCGTTTTACAAAGCCGGATAAAGATGGAAATGTAAAACAGTATATCGAAAAACAGGACCCGCGTGATATTGAGCTGAAGGATCTGTCAGGAATGGAAAGTCTGGCAAAGGCAGATGAGCTGATGCAGCAGTGGGCATATGAAACATTTGACGGAAATAATATTCCTATGTGTGAATTTACCATGCTGAAGCTTCCAGAAGGATATAATGGTTTCTTTTTACATATGGATCACAGACTGATCGATTCCTGTGGACTTGTAGTTATGATCGAAGATCTGTTCCAATTATATACGCATTACAGATATGGAACAGCCTGTCCTCAGGAACTGGTAGATTTTGAAACGGTTCTGAAAAAAGACCTGGCAAAGGCGGGCAATGAAAAGCGTTTTGCAAAAGATAAAAAATTCTGGGATGACCAGCTGGATGCACTGGGTGAGCCGTTATATTCTGATATTCAGGGACCGTCCGTATTGGAGGAAGCAAGAAAACGCCATGGAAATCCGAAGCTTCGTGCTTCTGACATTGAGATGAACGAGCTGTTTGTTGCAGTAAAGGATTATCATCTGGAACCGTATGCGACACAGAACCTGATGGATTTCTGTATGAATCATCAGCTTTCTATGACAAATCTGCTTCTGCTTGGTATCCGTACTTATCTGTCAAAAGTAAATAATGGACAGGAGGATATTACAATCCAGAATTTTATATTCAGACGTTCTACCCATGACGAATGGACTTCCGGAGGAAGCCGAACCATTATGTTTCCATGCAGAACAGTGATCTCACCAGAGACAGATTTTCTTTCGGCAGCTTATGAAATTCAGAATATGCAGAATCGAATTTATATGCACAGCAATTATGATCCGGCATTTATTGTGGATGAGATGAGAAAAAGATATCATACACCGGAGCATACCAGCTATGAAAGCTGTTATCTGACTTATCAGCCAATGCCGGTGAAGGTGGAGAATGAAATGCTTGGAACTATTCGCCAGCATGCCAAATGGTTTGCAAACGGCGCTGCAACCAAGAAAATGTATCTGACCGTATCTCATACCGAGGATGGGGGAATGAACTTTTCCTATCATTATCAGACTGCGCATCTGGAGGAGCATGATATGGAACTGTTGTATTATTATATGATGCGTATTCTTTTTAAAGGAATTGCAGAGCCGGATATGAGCATTGGAGAGATTATGGAACAGGTATAAAGCAGGTATAAAGCGTAACAGGTTCCAAAAAGCTTGAAGGAGTAAGAACGGTTAAAGAGAACCTGTCGGCATTGTTTTTATAGAAATCAAAAATCAGGAGGAAATGGAATGAGTCAGGAAATAGAATTTAAAAATATTGTAGCACAGTACAGTAAAGTGAAACCGGAAGAGATGACAGGTGAGATGAGATTCCGTGAAGATCTGGGATTTACTTCCCTGGATTTTATGTCTTTCCTGGGTGAGCTCGAGGATACCTTTGATATTGAACTGGATGAAAACGAAGTGACAAAAATTACAACTCTTGAGGAGGCACTTAAGCTTCTTGAGGAGCTTCAGTAAGAATCAACAGAGTGTCAGTTCACAGAGCGATGAAGGAGAAAAAATATGCTGATCAGGAATATATTAGAAGAAAGTGTACAGAAATTTGGCGAAGTCAACGCAGTAAAATGGCTTAACCGAAAAGAAGTTTTGGAGAAAAGCTACAGCGAAATGATGAAAAACGTGATTTCTACCAGAAAAGGACTTCTTGCAGAAGGGTTTGAGGGAAAACATATTGCATTAATCGGAACCAGTTCTGTAGAATGGATCGAAAGCTATCTGGGAATTATTACAGGATGCGCTACAGCGGTACCGCTGGATGCTGCACTCCCGTGTGAAGAACTGATCGACCTGATAAATCGCTCCGATTCCGAAGCACTCTTCTTAAGTCCGAAACACAGACCATATCTGGAAGCATTTCTTGCAAACTGTCCCAAGCTTCAGAAGGTGTGGATGCTCCAGAAAGAGGTGGAGGATCTGCCTTCAGGAGTGTACAGTATCAATGAGCTGAGAGATATGGGAAAGAGTGCAGCAGAAGATGCTTCCTGTCCGGATGCAGAAGCTATTGCGACTATTATCTTTACTTCCGGAACCACAGGCAAGAGCAAAGGGGTTATGCTGACACAGAATAATCTGGCATCCAACGTTGAGGCAGTTAAGATTTCAGCAGAGCCTGGAACTGCCATGCTCAGTGTACTTCCAATCCATCATGCATTCTGCCTTGTCATGGACTGGCTGAAAGGATTTTCTCAGGGGGCAACTATCTGTATCAATGACTCCCTGCTTCATATGGTCAGAAATATGAGCATTTTTAAACCAGATATCATGCTCATGGTTCCGATGATGATTGAGACAATTTATAAGAGACTGGCGGCTGCTGATCCGGAAATCCCGAAGGCGGTTCTTGCAGAAAAAGTATTCGGCGGAAAACTGCAGACGATTTTTACCGGCGGGGCACATCTGGATCCGTACTATATTGACCGTTTTGCAGAATATGGCGTTCAGATACTGGAAGGATATGGCATGTCGGAATGTTCTCCTGTTATCAGTAATAATACACCGGAAAATCATAAGCCGGGTTCTATTGGAAGACCACTTGAGAATGTGGAGATAAAGTTTGAAAACGGGGAGATTCTGGTAAAGAGTACAAGTGTTATGAAAGGGTACTATCAGATGCCGGATGAAACAGCAGAAACGCTGAAGGATGGCTGGCTGCATACTGGAGACAAGGGGTATATGGATGAAGATGGATACCTCTTTATTAATGGTCGTGTGAAAAATCTGATCATTCTCTCCAATGGGGAAAATGTATCACCGGAAGAAATTGAGAACAAGCTTGCGCTGAATCCACTTGTTGCGGAAGTGATTGTAACAGGTGAAGAGAATGGTCTGACAGCACGCATCTATCCGGAACAGGCAGTTGTGGAGGCAAAGGCACTGGATACTGAGATGATTCGTTTACAGCTTCAGGCATTTCTGGATGAATACAATAAAAATCAGCCGACCTATCGTCGCATTACAGGTCTGGTGATCCGGAAAAATCCGTTTATACGCAGTACAACAAAGAAAATCAGGAGACAGGATGTCCTGATTGATGAGCCACAGGCATAAGAAAAACCCGTCTGAGTGAATTGCTTAGACGGGTTTTTCTTATGCTTGTTTGAAAGAGTGTTCCCGCAATCTGCACGCCTCATTTTGCGGGAATGCTTTTTCAAACACGTTAGGATAAAAGAGGCAGCATGCCAGTCAGGAAAACCTGAGTCAGAATCTCTGCAATGACTTCTGGTGCAAGATCGAAATGATCCCGGGTCCATTTGTGAAGAACACCGATTGTGCTGCCGATCGCACAGGTGATCACATAAGATATTTCCTCTTTTGTGTGTCTGCCGGGTCTGGCACTGGAGGTAGTAGCGGTGACATAGTGATGAAGCATAGTCAGCATTTTTTCAAAGAGATCATTCCCATGGGGGGTGCTCAGAAGACTGGAAAGGAAAGGATTTTCCATTGTATAGTGGCAAAGTGTCAGAAAATAGGACTGACAGATATCCCGGTCATTTTCAGGATGAAATTTTTCCATTATAGAAAAAACATCCTGGATCGTCTTTTCCTCAACAGCGGATACAAGAGAGGGAATGTCTTGATAATGATTATAAAAAGTGCTTCTCGCGATACCGGCTGTCTTAGTGATATCGGATACTGTGATCTGATCAGGAGTTTTTTTCTTTAGAAGTTTAAAAAAAGCACCCAGGATGGCTTCATCCGCCACAGAATATCTTTCGTCAGGAAATGAATTTTGCATAGTCGCTTCCCTCCCAATATTTTATCAATAAATATAAGGATATGAGTGGCAAAAGACCTTTTGACTCTCATATCATGTATATATGGAAATCTGGAAAATGTTTATTTCTCTATTTCATAGGCAGGAATCAATATACATGCGCAGAAGTTTTCCAATGGCTGGAAACATTTGATAATAAGTTCACGATGAATCCTGGCACTGTAAGTCTTGAGACGACAGCTTCCGCCATTCAAGGCAACATCTGTATATGCGGCAAGGAGCTTCTTATCTCCGTTGGGAAATGCCTGATAAAAAGACTGGTCAAGTATTTCCAGAGTATCCATGCCTTCCAGAAGAAGCATTTCTTTATTGCAATAGCGGAAAACGAAGTCAATTCCAGTTCCGTTTTTATTAAAAATCAGTTCGATTACACAAAAAGCAATGGGCATATCATCTAATACAGAAAAACGCGTACGAATATTTGGAGATAAAGTCATGGCAGGATCCTGATGCAAAGATTTGTTCAGAAATTTGTGAGTGGCCGCGCCACGCGTACGTCCTTCCAGACGTACGCCATCCTTCATATGATAGGTGCAGTTCTCAATATGATCAATCTGTCCTCTGGAAACCACGGTGCCCTTATTTATGGAAATATAATCATAAGGTATAAGAATTTCATATAAATCTTTGACTGTGATAAAAGTTTTCACAACTCGTCCATCGGTCATATAAATACAGGTCTTATTCTCCTGCCTGAGCAGATATTTGATATTACTGATATGGATATTGTTTTTCCTTAAAAATTTCATGATTTTTTCATCCATATAAATATCCCTCCGGTTATTAGTGTAAGGTAGAAGATGTCAGGTTACTATATTTCTGACATTGCTATCTGCAGATAATGAAATAAGTATACCATAAACGTAAAGATTTTACCAGTGTAATTGGGTAAAATATAAGGCTGCATGATCTGTATGCATCGTGATTTGTTTTGGGCGAAAAGAGCGCAGAAAATCCGGTTTTTTCAGATGAAAAAATGCACGGATATTATAATTGAAAAGCAAATTTGTGATAATTTCACAATAAAAGACGGTATTTTCGAAAATAATTTCGAAGTGGATAAATATATCATAAATACAGTGAAAAAACAGGAATTTTAGTATCAAATATTTCTGCAATAAGTAATAAAAAAGGTATCACAACCGGAAATGAAAGGTTGCGATACCTTTTTTACGTCAAACTGAAAATCGTTTCACCAGATTTGCCGAAACTTCAATTTTACAGGTATGCTGCCGGGGTTCGTTTATTTGAGAGAGAAGCTCTCTGGCGGCAACCTGTCCCATATAATGACGAGGGATGCTGATACTGGTAAGGGAGGGGTCGATAATGCGTCCCTCAGAGATATTGTCGAAGCCTACAATTGCCACCTGCTCCGGCACCTTGTAGCCTCTGAGACGCAAGGCCTTGATGGTTCCGATTGCAATCAGGTCATTGTCCGCAAAATAACAGTCTGCCAGAGTATCTCCCCTGTCAATAATTGCAAGCATATCTGCCATTGCTCCATCAATGGTTGGAGAAAGCTGGTGGATAATACAGCGGGAACGGGACATTCCGTTATCATGGACAGCATGATAAAATCCCTCCAGGCGCTCTGAAAAGTTGCGGAGAGGATAAGCAGACTGCAGGTATCCAGGCTGCTTCATTCTCCGGCTGATCAGATAATCGGTAGCCAGATAAGCTCCCTGACGGTTATTGGGAACAACATAATTACAGTTAAGGTTTTCAAAATAGGCGTCTAGGATCACCACCGGAAAAGGAAGCTTCAGGAAAGGCCGGACCATTTCTTCCCGCATTTCAGTACCAAACAAAATAATTCCAACGCAGTCAGTAGTTCTTAAATCCCCCAGATAATGCTCCAGATTATCCCGCTTTTCATAAAATGTGATTACTTTCAGTTTATAATTATCTTTTTGCACTACGGATTCCATACCCTCCACCATAGCATCAAAAATAGGAGAATAGGACATGATGGCATTATGGGAACGATAGCTTACCGCGTAAATGCTTCCGGCTTTATTTTTCTTTAGAGAAAGTTTGGTAAAGTCGTAGCCGTATTTTTCCGCAGCTTCTACCACCAGCCGGCGGGTTTCAGTGCTGACTCCGGGCTTATTATTCAGCGCCATGGAGACGGCAGTCTGTGAAAGATTCAGTTTTCTGGCCAGTTCTTTAGCAGTAATGGACATTTGCGGCACCTCCCGGAGTGGTATTTAGTAAAGTATCTGCTGTTTAGGGCAGAAAGTTGGTTTTCTGTGGAAACTGTTCATATTTCTTTGGCAGAAGTTTTTTCTGTTGTATATATTGTACTTCTTAATTGAAAAATAAACAATATATTTGCGAAAAATAAAGCGAAAATAAAGTCAAAAACACTTTATTTTTTATTGGAATAAAGCTGAAAGAGACCTATACTAGAGCTACAAAGAAAAGCAAATAGAATATCTGGGTAAGTAATAAAGAAAAAGATTTTACAGCTAAGAAAAACCAAAAGAAAATAATAAATATAAACAAGGAGGAATACCAGAATGGCAAAGATCAAAATCGGCTACGCGCCAACCAGACGAAGTATTTTCAGTGCACCGGATGCAGTTAAGTATCGTGGACTTACTGCAGACAGATTAAAAGAATTAGGAATCGATTTTGTAGACATCACAGACGTAAATGATGAGGGCCTTCTTTATGACGAGGCTGGCCGCATTAAGATTGCAGAGAAATTCAAAAAAGAGAAAATCGACGGACTTTTCCTTCCACACTGCAATTTCGGAACTGAGTTTGAATGCGCAAGACTTGCAAAAGAGTTAAATGTACCGGTTCTTCTGTGGGGACCTCTTGATGAGAGACCAGACGAGAATGGTGTCCGTCTTCGTGATACACAGTGCGGACTTTTTGCAACAGGTAAAGTCCTCAGAAGATTCCGCGTTCCATTTACATACATGACAAACTGCAGACTGAATGATCCGGTATTCGAGCGTGGACTTCGTGATTTCATGGCTGTCTGTAATGTAGTAAAAACCTTCCGCAACATGAGAATCCTTCAGATTTCCACAAGACCATACGAGTTCTGGTCCACCATGTGCAACGAAGGTGAGCTCCTTGAGAAATTCAACATCCAGCTGACACCAATCCCAATGCCAGAGCTGACAGATGAGATGAAGAAAGCAAAAGCAGAGGGAACAGAGGTTGCAAAGGTTGTGGAATACTGCCGCCAGAACATGGAAATCTGTGTAAAAGACAACGAGCTTGAGAATGTAGCAGCTCTTAAGGTTGCTATGGGAAATCTTATTAAGAAATACGGCTGCCAGGCAGCTGCAATCCAGTGCTGGAACCAGCTGCAGAGCGAGATCGGAATCATGCCATGTGCAGCAAATGCACTTCTCAATGAAGAAGGAATTCCGGTTGTATGTGAGACCGATATTCACGGTGCAATTACCGCTCTTCTTGTTGAGGCAGCAGCACTTGATGACACAAGAAGCTTCTTCGCAGACTGGACCATCCGCCATCCTGATATTGAGAACGGCGAGCTCCTTCAGCACTGCGGACCATGGCCAATCTCTGTTGCAAGAGAGACACCGAAGCTTACTTATCCGCTGGCATTCAGCCATCCGGGAAGCATTACAGCTGAGGCAAAGCATGGTGAAGTGACACTGGCACGTTTCGACGGTGATAACGGAGAATACTCCATGCTCCTCGGAAAAGCAAAAGGCGTTGACGGACCGAAAGGTATGGGAACTTACCTCTGGGTTGAGGTTGAGAACATCAAACGTCTGGAAGCCAAGATTGTAGAAGGACCATATATCCATCACTGTGTAGGTATCCATAAAGATGTAGTTCCGGTACTTTACGAGGCATGCAAATACATGGGAATCACTCCTGATTTATATGATCCTATTGAAGAAGATGTGAAAGCATATTTAAGAGGTGAATGAGAATGGAAAATTTAAAGGCAAAATCTTTTGACTTGAGAAAAGATACTGTAGATATTATCGTTGCCGGAAAGGGCGGACATATCGGCGGCGACATGAGTGTGATCGATACTCTGATGAGCCTGTATTTCTGCCAGATGAACATTTCTCCGGAAAACATGGATGATCCGGATCGCGACCGTTTCGTACTCAGCAAAGGCCACTCTGTAGAGGCTTACTACGCTGTACTTGCAGCAAAGGGCTTTCTGGATCTGGAAGATATTAAAGCACATTTTTCAAAATTTGGTTCCAAATATATCGGACACCCGAACAATAAGCTTCCTGGAATCGAGATGAACTCCGGTTCTCTGGGACATGGACTTCCTGTATGCGTAGGTATGGCTCTTGCAGGCAAAAAAGATAACAGAGATTACCGTGTTTACACCGTAATGGGTGATGGTGAGCTGGCAGAGGGTTCCGTATGGGAGGGCTTCATGGCAGGACATCAGTACAAACTGGACAATCTTTGCGCAGTAATCGATCGTAACCGTCTTCAGATTTCCGGAAACACAGAGGATGTTATGGGACATGATGATCTTCATGAGCGTATCCGTTCTTTCGGATGGCATGTGATCGATGTAAAAGACGGAAACGATATTGACCAGTTAAATGCTGCTTTTGAAGAAGCAAAAACTGTAAAAGGCAAACCAACAGCTGTAATTGCCAACACTGTAAAAGGCTGCGGTTCTTCTGTAATGGAGAACAAGGCAAACTGGCATCACAAGGTTCCGACTCAGGAAGAATATGATCAGATCATCGCGGATTTTGCAGCAAGAAAGGAGGCCGCTCTTCATGAATAAGATTCCAAACAGACAGGCCATCTGTGAAGTTTTGATGGATAAAGCAAAAGAAGACAAAGATATTATGGTGCTTTGCAGCGATTCCAGAGGATCCGCTTCCATGACACCATTTGCAGATAATTTCCCGGATCAGTTTATTGAGACAGGTATTGCAGAGCAGAATCTGGTAAGTATTTCCGCAGGTCTTGCAAAATGTGGAAAGAAACCATTTGCATGCTCACCGGCCTGCTTCTTATCCACAAGAAGCTACGAGCAGGCCAAGGTTGATGTGGCATACTCCAATACAAATGTTACTCTTATCGGTATCAGCGGTGGCATCAGCTACGGCGCACTTGGAATGAGCCATCATTCTGCACAGGATATCGCAGCTATGTCCGCAATCCCGAATATGAGAGTTTACCTTCCAAGTGACCGCCATCAGACAAAGCATCTGATCGAGGCACTGTTAAAAGATGAGAAACCATCCTATATCCGTGTTGGAAGAAATCCGGTTGAGGATATTTATACAGAAGATAACTGCCCATTTGAAATGGACAAGGCAACTGTTCTGAAAGAGGGAACAGATGTGGCAATTATCGCCTGCGGCGAGATGGTGCGCCCGGCATTTGCAGCAGCCAAGTTACTGGAGGAGCAGGGAATTTCCGCAACTGTACTGGATATGTACTGTGTGAAACCGCTTGACGCTGAAGGCGTTGTAAAAGCTGCCAAGAATGCAAAGGCAGTGATCACGGTAGAAGAGCACGCACCATTTGGCGGACTTGGCTCCATGGTTGCACAGGTTGTTGGTGCAGAATGCCCGAGAAAAGTGCTGAACATGGCTCTTCCGGATGCTCCGGTTATCACAGGCACCTCACAGGAAGTATTTGATTACTATGGATTAAATGCTGAGGGTATTGCGAAGAAGGCTGTGGAAGCTCTGAAATAAAAATCAAATAAGAAACAAATTTAAGCGTGACTGACAGACTGCGTGGATGCAGAGCCAGGATGCTGCTTGGAAGTGCTGCCCGATTGGGCGTGCTTCTGAGCAGTCTGGTCAGGCACGCTTATTATTTAGTTATAAAACAGACTTAAGGTACAGAGATGTTGATTTTAGAGAATATAAAAGTTTTAAGAGGATAGTAAACATGGCAAAATATATTATTAGTATTGATCAGAGTACCCAGGGTACCAAGGCGCTCCTTTTCGATGAGACAGGAAGCATTATGCGCCGTACTGACCGCCCTCACAGGCAGATCATCAATGAAAAGGGCTGGGTTTCCCATGATCCAGAGGAAATTTACAGCAATGTTCTGGAGGTTGTGAAAGAGCTTCTGGAGGGGGTAGAGAAGGAATATGTAGTTGGGCTGGGAATCAGCAACCAGCGTGAAACTTCACTTGCCTGGAACCGCGTCACCGGTAAGCCTTACGGAAATGCAGTTGTATGGCAGTGTGCCCGCGCAGTAGATATTTGTGCCCGTGTGGAAAAGGCTGGTGCAGCGGAGATGGTCCGCCAGAAAACCGGAATGAATCTTTCCCCATATTTCCCGGCCTCCAAGATTGCATGGCTTCTGGAAAATGAAGAGGGTGCAAAAGAGGCAGCAGAGCGTCATGAAATCTGCCATGGTACTATTGACAGCTGGCTGGTTTACAAGCTGACAGGAGGCAAAGAATACAGAACCGATTATTCCAATGCTTCCAGAACGCAGCTTTTTAATATTTTTGACCTGAAATGGGATGAGGAAATCTGCGGATTATTTGGCATTGATCCGGCAAATATGGCAGAGGTTACAGATTCCGATGCCTGCTTCGGCGAGACGGATTTCGAGGGACTTCTTCCTCATAAAATCCCGATCCATGGCGTACTTGGAGATTCCCACGGCTCTCTTTTTGGTCAGGGATGCCTGCAGCCTGGTATGATCAAGTCCACTTATGGAACCGGTTCTTCTATTATGATGAATATTGGCGAGAAGCCAATCCTCAGCACCCATGGTGTTGTTACCTCTCTTGCATGGAAAATCGGTGGCAAGGTTAACTATGTGCTTGAAGGCAATCTGAACTATACAGGCGCTGTGATTACCTGGCTGAAGGATGATCTTCAGATCATTTCTTCTCCTGGAGAAACCGGTAGACTGGCGAAAGAAGCCATTCAGGAGGACAGCCTGTATCTGGTTCCTGCATTCAGCGGCCTTGGTGCTCCTTACTGGGACAGCGAGGCGAGAGCTTCTGTTGTAGGCATGAGCCGTACTACCCGCAAGGCTGAGTTTGTAAGAGCTGCACTTGAATGTATTGCCTATCAGATTACAGATGTTGTACAGGCTATGTCTGAGGATGCTGGTGTTCCGGTGAAGGAGCTTCGCGTAGATGGCGGTCCGACCCGAAACGACTATCTGATGCAGTTCCAGAGCAATATTGCAGATGCCGGAGTACTGGTTCCGGATTCCGAGGAGCTTTCCGCTATCGGACCGGCCTATGCGGCAGGATTGCAGCTTGGTGTCTGGGATGAAAGTATTTTTGGAAAATTAAACCGTGTGTCCTATAAACCGGATATGGAAGTGGAAAAACGTGAGCAGAAGTATGCAGGATGGAAGAAAGCAGTTGCTTCGGTGATTACAAACAAATAAATTTATTTAAGGGTACAATCAGGAGGGACAGCGCGGTTAGAAACTACGCCGTCCCTTTTTGTCTGTATGGTGGCTGCATCGCTAAATAAATGTGACACTAAATAAAGAAATTGGACTTGACGGTGGAGGCCCTGTAATCGTAAAATTTTTGTATAAACTATAAAAGGATGGAGTGGGTTTTGATACTTTAATAGGGCAAAATTCACAAGTGAAAATACAAAGCCAGGGAGAAAGTTTCCGGAGCTTTGTGAAAACGCAGAGCGTATTTGAAAAGGCTCTATACTGGTTAAGAGAAGGAGAACAGAGAAATGAAATTAGGAATTGTTTATACAAGTACCACACCAGAGCTGATTGAGTGTGTAAATGAAGAAATCAAAAAAAATCTTGGCGATGCACCGGAAATCTTGAATTATCAGGATCCGTCTATTCTGGCAGAAGTAAGAGAGCATGGATATGTAACAGCAGGCGCAGCAGCCCGTCTTGTAGGAATGTATATGCAGGCTGTTTCTGACGGCGCAGATGCGGTTTTGAATTGCTGCTCTTCTGTTGGCGAGGTTGCAGATGCGGCTCAGGATATTGGCCGTTATACAGGTATTCCGATTGTCCGTATTGATGAGGAGATGTGCCGCGAGGCAGCCCGCCTTGGCAAGAGAGTGGGCGTTCTGGCTACATTGCCTACCACCCTGGAACCAACTAAGAATACAGTTTCCCGTGTGGCAAGAGAGATGAATCGCCATGTAGAGCTGGTGGATGGCCTGGTAGATGCTTTTGGTGCAGACCAGGATAAATTTAAGGCACTTCTTTGCGGAAAAGCTGCTGAGATCGCAGACCAGGTAGACGTAATTCTTCTGGCACAGGGCTCTATGGCTTATGCAGAGGACGCAATCCACGAGAAAATCGGCAAACCGGTACTTTCCAGCCCGCGCTTTGGAGCGCAGGCACTTGCTGCAGCATTGAAAGCGAAAGGCTTATAAAGAATACTATATGGAATATTGCGGAACAGCTGACTTTCCTATATGGTGATGTCACTGATGGGCGACATGTCCGTTAAAACAGAATATGAAATTACAGAAGGAGAATAATCATGCTGACAGATACAACCGGATCCCCATACGCGAAGGTCCATGCCCTGGATGGAATGAAAGTAAAATGGACAGGCGGTCTTTGGAAGGAACGCTTTGACACCTGTGCCAATAGCACGGTGCCTCAGCTAAAACATATGTTTGACAGTAAAGATATCAGTCATGTAGTAGAGAATTTTAAGATCTGTGCTGGCGATTCAGAGGGAGATTTTGATGGAACCGTTTTTGGAGACGGAGATTTCTATAAATGGATGGAGTCTGCCATCTATACTGCTTACCAGACAGACAATCAGCTGCTGAAGGAAGAAATTGAGAATTATATAGACCTGATCGGCAGAGCACAGCAGCCTGACGGTTATCTTTCCACAAAGCAGATTATCGGTGAGAGAACCGGGAACGGAGTCTCAAGAATGGGCGATATCAATGATTTTGAGGTTTATAACTTCGGTCATATGTTTACAGCAGCGTGTGTGCACAAGAGAATTACCGGAAAGAATAATTTCCTTACAATAGCGGCAAAAACCGCAGATTATCTGGAGCATCTTTACGAAGAAGCAGAGCGCACCGGAGAAGTTCAGACTGCCGTCTGCCCTTCTCATTATATGGGACTTGTGGAAATGTACCGTACTACTGGTGATAAACGATATCTGAAGCTGGCGAAGCAGGCGATCGCTCTTCGCGACAGTGTAAAAAATGGTATGGATGATAACCAGGATAAGATTCCGCTGAAGCAGCACGAAAAGATTCTGGGACATGCTGTACGTGCAAACTATCTCTATGCAGGTGTGGCTGACCTTTGCCTGGAAGAGGAAGATCCGGATTATATGGAGGTTCTCCACAAGGTATGGAGAAGTCTTGTGGATAAAAAGCTTTATATAACAGGCGGATGTGGAGCATTATATAATGGTGCTTCTCCATATGGTTACTTTTTTGACCATCAGCTTGTGCATCAGGCTTATGGTTATGAATATCAGCTTCCGAATATCACGGCATATAATGAGACCTGTGCATCTCTGGGCGGCGTTTTCTGGGCGTACCGCATGTTCCAGCTGGAGCCAAAGGCAGAGTACTTTGACATTTTGGAACGAATGATGTTAAATACCAACCTGGCTGCACTGAGTCTGGATGGTAAGAGATTTTTCTATGAAAACATGTTAAGACGTGCCAAAAAGCTTGACTATAAGCTGATCTGGCCGCTTACCAGAAGCGAATATATTCTCAGCTACTGCTGTCCTCCCAACCTGGCGAGAACCATTGCACAGTCCAGTGAATATGCATATCTGACATCTGATAACAGCGTATGGACTGGTATGTACGGTGCAAGTGAGGCGCAGGTGAAGCTGGAAAATGGTGGAGAATTTACACTTGTGCAGTCTACAGATTATCCATTTGACGGAACGATCCGTTTCACAGCAAAAGATGTGAAAGTAAATGCTCCGGTCCATTTAAGACTGCGTGTTCCGGGATGGTCAGCAGACGGTTCCATTAAGGGCATTGGTGCAGACCGCGAACTGACGAAAGCGGATGCTGGAACTTACCTTGATATTCTGGTGGAAGATCCTCAGAATATGGATGTGCAGCTGAGCCTGGATATGAGGGTTCGCTATACTGTTGCAAACAATATGGTGGAAGAAACTGTGGGACAGGCTGCAATCGAGAGGGGACCATTGGTATATTGCTGCGAGAGTGTGGATACCCATGCGGCGGATCTGGATGATGTTTACCTGGATCTGAATGCAGAGTTTACTCCTGTGGAGTTTGAAATCCAGGGAAGAAGAATGATGGCTCTTGAAACTGAGGAATATGCCATTGACCGCTCTGAATTTGACAGAAATGCGCTTTATCAGCCGTTGAAATATCATGGCATGAGCAGAAAGCATGTACGTCTGATTCCGTATTATGCATGGGATAACCGTGATTATGGAGAAATGAGGATCTGGTTCCCTGTCGCATATACCGTATAATAAATTGAGTGTTACTGTTCACTGGTAACATTCCGCGAGGTGTTTTTTGTGAACAAAGTTCACA
>OLQP01000037.1_pt1 | contig 127965 bp, 110 predicted proteins | sample 1643181 | NCBI WGS metagenome assembly OLQP01 (sample SAMEA3136710, study PRJEB25190) | human gut metagenome | biome: human gut; feature: human-associated habitat; material: faeces | place: Austria | collected 2013 | reverse complement strand
CAAAAATATGTAGATGTTTATAATGCTATGCTTGAAAATCAGAAAAGCTATGAGCGTGGATTGGATGATTTAAAACTCGTTTGTGATGCATATATTGAAGAACTTAGAAAAGAGCTGCCACATAAGAAGTTAGGAAATTATATCGCTCTTTGTGACGAAAAAAATGATGATTTAGTATATGGTTTAGACGCGGTACGCGGTATATCCATTGAAAAAAGATTCATATACACAAAGGCAAACATGGAAGGAGTATCTCTGAAACCATACGCAGTTGTAAAGCCAGATGAATTTGCATATGTTACAGTCACTTCAAGAAATGGAGAGAAAATATCACTTGCTAGAAACAATAGTGATGAAACATATATATGTTCCTCGTCGTATATTGTGTTCAAAGTAGATGACACAAATACGTTATTGCCTGCATATTTATCTATGCTGTTTGAAAGAAGTGAGTTTAATAGATATTCTCGATTTAATTCATGGGGAAGTGCGAGGGAAACTTTTGATTGGGAAGAAATGAAAAATGTTTTAATTCCGATTCCAAACATTGAAATTCAACAGGATATTGTAAATATTTTTGAGGCTTATAATACTCGTAGAGATATTAACGAAAAACTCAAAGCACAGATAAAAGATATCTGTCCTATTCTTATCAAAGGGTCTATAGAAGAGGCGAGAAAAGCAAAGGAGGCATAGCCTATGGCAAGATTAAAAGAATACAATGGCCATTATTGTGAATCAGAATATGAATATGCCTTCATTGGATTTTTAGAAGCGGAAGGTTGGAAGTATTCTTCTGGCAATAATATCCATCGTGTCACAAAAAGAGATATACTAATTGTTGATGATTTCAAGAAGTTTATAGCAGACACCAATCCGGATTTGACGGAAGAGGAAGTGACACAAATTTACGATAATGTCCGTCTTGTAGGTGCGGAAAGTGATTTTGCCACTTTGCACAAAGTGTATGGTTGGATGGTAAATGGTGTTCAGTTTACACCGCAGGATGGGCTACCAAGAATGATACCACTTATTGATTTTGACAATTTGGATAAGAATATCTTCCGTGTAGTAAATCAGTTTACAGTAGAATATACAAACAATGGTCAGAAAGAAAATCGTAGACCGGATGTACTCTTATTTGTAAATGGTATGCCACTGTGTGTTATTGAGTTAAAAAATCCTGCGGATGCAAATGCGACCATTTATGATGCGTGGGAGCAAATTAATATTCGCTATTGGAGAGATATTCCACATCTTTTACATTACTGTCCTTTGGCTTGTATCTCCGACGGTGTTAAAACAAGACTTGGAACAGTTCGTACTCCTTATGAGCATTTTTATGCATGGAGACGTGTGAATGATGGAGATGCAGTATCTACTCTGCCTTTTGAAGAAACCGAAACAATGATAAAGGGCGTTTATGCACCTGAACGATTCTTGGAGATTTTCAGAGATTACATTTATTTTCAAGATAGCATTTACGATAGTGACGAAGTTGAAATTGTATGTCGTTATCCACAGTTCTTTGCTGCAAGATTACTCAAGCAAAGTATTATTAATTCTGTTGTTCAAAAAAGCGGTAAAGGTGGAACATATTTTGGTGCGACAGGATGCGGAAAAACTTATACAATGGCTTTTCTTGCCCGTCAGCTTGCACTTCGCTGTACAGATATACCGGAAATCGGCTCACCGACAATTATCCTGATTGTTGACCGAGATGAACTTCAAAAGCAGGGGGCAAAGCTTTTTACAAAGAGTAAGGAATTTTTGAACCTTGGTGAAGTAGCTGTTGTAAAAAACAGAGCACAGTTAAGACAGGAACTTGGCGCAAGGCAAAGTGGCGGCTTTTACATTTGCACAATTCAGAAGTTCTGCGACCGGGAAGATGACAAAATCGGTTTTATTAATGACCGACAGAATATTATATGTTTCTCTGATGAAGCACACAGAACTCAGCTTGAACATTCTAAGAAGATTCAATTCAGCAAGGATGCTGATGAAAATATGAAAGCTATGGTTTCAAAGCCATACGCAAAGGTTTTGAAAGAAGCATTCCCACAGGCTACTTTTGTTGGATTTACCGGTACTCCTATTGCAGAGACTTATCAGACTTTTGGTGATGAAATTGATAGATATACCATGGATCAGGCAGTTGCAGACGGATTGACTGTTTCTATCAAATATCACCCTCGTATTGCAAAGGTTTTACTTGATAAGGTAAAAGTAAAAGAGATTGAAGATTACTATAAAAAATGTGCTGATGATGGTGCAACATATGAGGATATCGAAGCAAGTAAAAAAGCAATGAGTTCTATGGAAGTAATTCTTGGGGAACCTTCCAGACTTGCGCGTCTTGCTACAGATATTCATGACCATTATGTTTCATCTTGTGCAGGTGATCCGGACAGAATACAAAAAGCAATGGTTGTTTGTTCAAATAGAAAGATTGCATATGCATTACTTCAGAAATTCAAGGATAAATATCCGGAATGGTTTGAAGAAAAGAAATCACCTGATGGAGTTTCTGTAACCGAAGAAGAATTGAAACAATTGAAGCCAACGCCATTTATAGCAATGGTGTCTAGTGTCGGCAGTAACGATGAAGAAGACATGTATAATTACTTGGGTGGTGTTAAGAATGATAAGCGTTCAGAAGAACTTGATGCTGCTTTTAAACAGGAAAAATCAAACTTCCATATCGTTATTGTTGTAGATATGTGGATTACAGGCTTTGACGTTCCTTGTCTTACGTACTTATATAATGACAAGCCTCTTAAGAAGCATTTGCTGATACAGACGATTAGTCGTGTAAACAGAAAATATCCTGGAAAAGAATTTGGTATGGTAGTTGACTATATCGGCATTCGCGACAATATGCGTGAAGCAATGAAGATTTATGGTGGAGATACTTCGGTTGCTCCTACATCTGATGATGTTGAACAGGCTACATCAGTGTTCAGGGAAGAGTTAGAAATTTTAAAAACGCTGTTTAGTGATTATGATTTATCACCTTTCTTAAATCCAGATTGTGATCCTATCGAGCGTTACAGACTTCTTGCTAAAGCTGCCGAGTATGTATTTGCATCAACGCAGGAATTACAAACAGAAGGAAATAAGGGGTCTCAGAAGGTTTTATTTAAAACCTACTTTTTAAAGACAGTAAAACGAATGAGAACTGCTTTTGATATTTGTCAGCCTTCTGGTAACCTTGGAGAAGAAGAATCTGCACTTGCACAATGCTTTATGGCTATAGCTGGTTTTGTTCGCAAAATGAGTGGAACAAGTGAAGTGGATACAGATACTATGAACCGAGCGGTTTCCAAAATGGTTGAAGAAGCATTGAAATACAATCAGGTAGAAAGTGTTCTTGAAAGTGGCGAGGAAGAAGATATCTTTTCACTAGAATACTTTGAAAAACTATCTGATGTTAAAATGCCAGCAACCAAGTTAGAACTTCTTGTAAAAATGCTTCGTAAGCAGATTAAGGAATACGGAAAAGTGAATCAGTTAGCTGCAAAATCATTCCAAGAAATGCTGGAAAAGACTATTGAGGAGTATCATGAAAGACGTAAACATCTCACAGCAGAAGAAGCTGGAGAAACACAGGAAAAGGCATCTGAGGATATTATTAAGATTGCAACGGAACAGGCTTTAGCTATTCTTCGTCAAATGAATGAGAACAGAGAAAGTTTTCGTAAAATTGGTTTAACCTTTGAAGAAAAAGCATTTTATGATATTTTGATTTCACTGCGTGACCAATATAACTTTGAGTACGGAACAGATAAAGAAGTAGACGGTGTTGTAGTCAATGATAAATGTAAAGCATTAGCTAAGAAGATAAAGGATATTATTGATACAAAATCCTCATTTGCTGATTGGCTCAATAATCAGAATGTTCGTAACCAATTAAAACTTGACATAAAAATCTGTTTGGTGAAGAATGGTTATCCACCACAGTATAGTCCGGAAGTATTCAATAAAGTTATGGAACAGGTGGAGAATTTTGAGGAGTATTCCGTAACAGAAGATGTAGGAAATGAAGCAGCTACTTCTGCAAAGATTTATCAATATGAGCCAGAGTATAAGGTGATGAAGGTTGCGGAAGATTCGGCAAAATATGGAAAATAATAAATGAAGTATTATTTCTAGGAGGAGTTAATTTGGATTACATAGATATTATTGAAAAGAGTATATATAATATTGATTCAAAAATCTGTGGAATAATTGATGACTATAAAGTATTGCAAGATTCCCAAAAGGTTGCAGACTATGTAATTCAATTTCTTCGCACTTATTTAGAACATATTGCAGCACGTATATATGCTCATGAAAATCCTAATAAACAAGTACCAATTAGAGGAAAAGATAAATGGTATACCCAATATATGAAACCGCTTAAAGAGAATAATGAATATGGATATATATGGGATCTACATCATTCGCTTCAGATTACGACATCTCATTATGTACCTGCAGAGGATGGGGCTATTCGGTTAATGGATGGTTATTTATCTCAATTATATCAGTTAAGAGATCAGATGAGAGAGAAGTTTGGATTAGTTCTGATGAGTAATCTCGAAGGGTATCCGCAGGAGAAGAATTTTGAATTAGATCCATATTATGAAAAAATTTGTATTGCATTGAAGGGTATACATTTGGAAGATGGCACAAAATATACTAACGATAGATATTACATTACAAGGAAAAAATACCGAACGGTAAATGGAAAAGGCTTTTTTGAATATACACTGTCATATGCACAGGAAGAAATAACTAAATTTGATAGATTTGTTGCATATTCATTTAATGATATTCCGGATAACTATTCTATTCAATGTGATTTCGCTCAAGCAAATGTAGATTTTAACGGAGTTGATATTGACATAAAGTGCCTCATTGCTTGGAATGTTTCTATACGTCCGTGCGAATTGGAGAAGTTAGTTGCAATCTGTGGATATGATATCGAAGTAAGAACTGATAATTTGTATTACAAAGCATTGATGAAATTTCTTAGTAGAACTGGAATGAATCTGCTAGACATTCTTTTGGCAGATGAGGAGGACTATGAGATTTATATTCAGCAAGTGGAACTGAGTAAGAAACCTGAATTGGAAGAAACTTTTGATAAAATAAGAGAGATTATCATTGGTGAAAAACCAGGAAGTAACATTTTAAGATACATCACCGCTTATTTGAAGAATGATGTAATTAGAGACCAGTTGGCGGATCGTTCAAATAATCGTCTATCGTATTTATATCTGAAGAATGAGGCAATACCATTTGATGAAATGCCGTATGCTTCAAGTTTATGTGGACATAATTTGTTAAAATCAAGATTGAATAAATGTTTAGAGATATATGATTGTGAACATCAATATGTGTCGGCAATGGTGAATAAAGAAGCTTATGATAGTAATACATTATATGTAACTGTGGATGATAATCAGTTGGATTATTATTGGTATGAGGTGGAGAAATTTAATCGAAACTTGTATAAAAGTACGAAACAGCAATTAAGAAAAATTGAGATTTTTGCAAACCATTTGTATGTTAAGAATTATTATGAGATAACCAAATCTGTTATAGAAAAGCTACAGCAATATACTTCGGAAGGTGTTGATGGTTATTCTGATATGCTTGCAAACAAAGCAGAATTTATGAATGAAATTGATGATGTTGAAAAGCAAAAAATATTAGAAAATATCTTTATAAATTCTAGATTAGGAATGGTTTATGGTGCAGCAGGAACAGGTAAAACAAGAGTAGCAGAGTATATTGCGAAATTATTCGATGATAAGAATATTCTTTTGCTTGCTAACACAAATGCTGCGAAAAATAATTTGGAGAGAAGAATAAATTCTTCTTGTGATTGCTACACAGTATATGACTATTTGAAAAATGGACATAGCTGGAAAAGGTATGATCTGGTTATTTTGGACGAGTGTAGTACAGTGTGTAATGAAGATGTTTTAAAGCTGTTTGAAAAGTGTAATGCGGAAGCATATTTACTGCTTGGTGATATATACCAGATAGAAGCAATAAAGTTTGGAAATTGGTTTAGTTTTGCAAGATATTTTGTTGATAAAAAATCTGTTTATGAGCTATCAACTCCGTACAGGGCAAAGGATAAAGCAATTCTGCTTGATATGTGGACTTGCGTGAGGGAATTTGATGAAAATCTGTTTGAAAGACTACAAGCAAATGGATTTATATCAACTTTAAATGAATCTATTTTTGAAAAAGATGATGAGGAAATCATTTTATGTTTAGGATATGATGGATTGTATGGAGTCAATAATATTAATAGATATATGCAGAAAATCAACCCGTCTAAGCCGATTGAATGGGGAAATTGGACATATAAGGTTGGAGATAAAGTTTTGTTCAATGAGAATAGAAGATTTGGAAACGTCTTATATAACAATTTGAAAGGTCGCATACTATCAATTGATAAGAAAACGAATGAAATAGTGTTTCAAGTACTGGTTGATAAAGTCATTGATAAAAGAGATGCTCTTTTTTCGGGTATTAAGCTTATTGATTGCGAGTGTGAGGGGAAATCTATTGTTAAGTTTGGAGTGAAAAAACGAATCGAACGGGATTCGGATGCTGATTATTCTGAAGAAATTGTACCATTTCAAATTGCTTATGCAGTATCCATACATAAAGCACAAGGGTTGGAATATGAATCTGTGAAGGTTGTAATTACAGAGGATGTTGATGAAAGAATATCACATAATATTTTCTATACTGCAATTACAAGGACAACAGATAGGCTTAAAATATACATGAGCAAAGAAACACAGAATAAACTTGCAGAGAAGTTTGTAAAAAGTAATGTAGGACTACAGCAGGCACAATTATTTGCAGGACATGCTGGATTGAAATTGAAAAATAAGTTGTCCTCATAAGTGAGTCAGTGTAAATGATCAAGAATATAATTTGTTAAAGGAGTGACACCGAATGATTGATATATACACAGAAAAAAAGGATTCAAAAGATTGGATTATCAAGAATGATTTATTCTTTAACTTAAATACAAGTAATGAAGAAATGTCTGATAATGAAGTTGCATTAATTAAGCAAGTCGATGATGCAAAATTGACACCAGACAAGCATATAGAAACTAAGTATGGATTGGGAACTATCCGTAATCTTTCTTCTGGATGTAAGACATTGCTCAATATAGTAAAGCATCCCGAAAAAGTGGTGTGCGTAGAGGAATGTGGACCTAATGTACTTAAGGTGATATTTTCCATGGATAATATAAAGATTTATATGTCACGCCCATCTCTTGCAGATATTCCGGATGATGCAATTATTAGATTTAATGATACGGATGTTGTGACGGGAAGTGCTGGGTACAATGCGTGGTGGAGTAAGGAATATGAAAGGAGAGAGGCGAATGATTTATAATAAAATAGCATTTCAAGCAGATCCTTTTTCATATGATTTGGTGTTCAATGATCGTATTACTCTTGTTGGCGGCGATAGTGGTACTGGAAAGACAGTACTTTATGACATATTGGAGGATTTGAAGCAAACCGAAGAATATAATGCAATTAAACTATTCAATTATAAATCTGAGGATGTATTAGAGAAATTGAAGCAGTGCAGAAACAATTTCGTTGTTATTGATAATGCTGATATTTTGATGGATGACGAGGTAAGGCGATTCATAAATTTTGAATTTTCGAATCAGTATATGTTATTCCTAAGAAATTGCGATGGACTGAACGTCTCAGATAAGAGTTTTAAGGTAATGAAGGTTGAGAGTAATATGATTACTTTAGAAGAGGAGTTGTGATATGAAGTATTTATGGACAGAGGACACAGGTGCTGGACTCCACTTCTGGAAATTAGTCAATCAGCTTTTCTTTGATAATGCACTTGTAGTTGAAAGTAAAGAGAGTAACCAAGGTATCTTGGATTCCTTGATATCATTGAATGCAAAGGAAGAAGATGAATATTACATAGCATTTGACTATGTGCCGGATAATCAGGATATTCGAAATAAGTATCGCCAGTTGAAACAATTAGTGGAAAAGTCTGAAGCAAAGGTTATCATTCTTGATATGATTTGTTTTGAATACTTTATATTGGCATTCGATAAGTTGGTGTCTTGGACTGGAACCGGTAAGACGGATAAGATAAAAATGCGCGAAGATATTCTTGCAGCAATAGAAGATCACAGAATAGATTTGTCAAAAATCGATAATCAGATGACAATGCATTATCTGTCTGGATTCAAGAGATATTCTACAGAGCGAGTGATGAAATCGTTGGTAGGTGAATTTACACAAAATGAAAAGTGGTCTGTCAAAGGTCCGCTTATGGGTGAATGCTGGTATAAGGATTGTTGTGTATCTGAACATCCGGATAGTCTTAGGTGTGGAAAGCCAGAGGTTGATGATGGTAATGAGAAGATGCGGATGTTGATACAGTCAGAGGAAATACAAAAAGTAATTATGATTAACAATAGCAACTAATAATATGGAGGAAGGTATTTTGGATAAAGTAGGTTTAAGATGGTACAAATGTGATTTTCATTTACATACAATGGCAAGTAAATGCTATGTTGATAAACAAATAGATACACTTCAAGAATGGATTAATACGGCAAAGCAAAAAGGATTAGAATGTATTGCAGTTACAGATCATAATGATTACAGAAGTATTGATGAGGCAATGAAAATTGGAAAAGAGAATAATCTAATTGTTTTTCCAGGGGTAGAGTTGTCCTGTGATTCTAGTAAAATTCATATTTTGGTTTTGTTTGATATTGACTGTGATGGAAATACGGTTCAGGAGTTCTTATCACAGTTAAAGATATTTAGAGCTGATTTAGGAGATAGTAGTCACACAGCAGATGGAGATATTTTTCATGCATGTGAGATAGCGAAATCAATGAACGCATTGGTCATTCCGGCACATGTCGATGAATATAGTGGACTTTCAGATATAAGTTACGACAATATATCTAAATTGCTAGATAGAAAGTATATTGATGGGGTGCAGGTAGTAAATGATGAAATATGGGAAAACTACGGTAATGAACCATTACATATAATATCAGAAAAGTTAACTGAGAAGTATGGAAAAACAATCACAGATGAACAAGCAAAAGCATGGATAAGTGTTTATCAACAGGTGAAAAATTCTGGATTTCCATTATTAAGTTTTTCTGATAATCCATATTCTGAAAAATCTTCCAAGCATGGAATGTGGGGAATAGGAGCATCATATACATATTTAAAAATGTCTCAGACACCAAACTTAGAAAGTGTTAGACAAGCATTAATTTCCAATGATATGAGAGTTGAAAAAAATGCAGAGAGTAACCATATGATTGGCGAAAGTCCAGATATGATTATTAGAGAAGTAGTACTATCTAATAGTATATTAAATGAAAATGCAAAAATAGATGTTTCTTTCAATTCCCAGCTAAATACAATAATAGGTGGACGAGGTAGTGGTAAATCGTCTATTATTAGAACAATTGCAGGAGGCATGAATTCTTTTTCGGGGGAGAATCTTAATATAATTTCCCAGGAACAGATGGAGTTTTACAAGGAAAATGGAAAAACAAAATCTTCCAACATTAAAAAGGGGATTTTTACTAAAAATTCCGTAGTTGAAATTCTTGTGGAAAGATTAGGGGATTTGTATAAAATTGAAGTTTCTCATATTAAGAATATGCAAAATCAAACAAGAAAATTATATAAATATATCAACGATAATTGGCAATTAGTAGAAGATGAAAATTTTATTGATTTATTTAAGGCACAAATATTTACTCAGAAACAAATATATGAGCTTGCGACCGATTCAAATTCACTTATGGCAATTATTGATGGAGATATAAGTGGTATGTCGAATTGTGTTTCTGAGAGAGAAGCGGCATTAAATAATTTGATTGGAAAGGCATTAGAAATATCAAACTGCAGAAGAAGTATTGCTAAAAAGTCAAAATTAGAAACGGAGTTAGCAGATATAGAAGATCAGATTTCTAAATTTAAGCAAAGTGGAATTTCAGATATAATTAAAGAAAAACAATTATATGATGATCAGCAGAAAGTGATTTCATCATATGTGGAAAATAAAAATAATAAGATAGAGGAAATTGAGACATTTATTAAACAAGTAAATTTAACATATGATTTAATTGATGATTCTGAAATAAATGAAATTTTAGATGACGATTTAAAAGATTTTAATAGTGATATTGAATCTATTTACAAAATTTTGCATGATATAGTTAAAAAATCAGATAAAATAGTTGAAAAAATAAATGCTACTAATTGGAACCACAGAAAGATAGAAAATGGAGAGAACTACCTGCAGGCAGTTAAGAATTTACAAGATAATGGACTCGATACAGGGAGATTAGATGAATTAATTGATAAAAGAAAAGACAAAAAACAAGAACTTGAAATAATTAGAAATAAGGAACAGGAGTTGGAAGCTCTAGAACAAGAATATAATGAGAAGGAAAAAATCTATAAAGAGAAAAATGCTGATATATATAATTTAAGGTCTCAATTTATTCAAGAGGTAATAGGAAATGATAAAAGTGTAAAATTTGATTTGAAAAAGAATAGAAATAGAAGCTCCTTTATCAATAATATTAGATCGATTATTCAAAAAGACATAGTGTCTGTTGAGGATGATATAAATAAATTAGCAGATATCTTTTTTAAAGATAAGAATGGAATCAAAAATTATAAAGAGTTAATAGTTAACATAAGAACAAAACAGGATCAAACTTCATTAAGTAAGTATACTAGAGATGCTGTTTGTGGACTGCCAGAAGATTCATATGCGAGATTACTTGCTTATATACCAGATGACGATTTGGTTGTGTCGTATAAACCAGAAAAAGCGAAAAAATTTATACATTTATCAAATGCATCTGCGGGTCAAAAAACAACAACGATACTTACATTTTTATTGGCATATGGAAAACAACCTTTGTTATTAGATCAGCCGGAGGATGATTTAGATAATAGATTAGTTTATGATTTGATTGTTGCTAGATTGAAAGTGGCAAAATCAAAAAGACAAATCATAGTTGTTACGCATAATGCTAATATTCCTGTAAATGGTGATTCTGAATACATAATTTCAATGAATTCAGATACAGATATTATTCAAGTTAATAAGACTGGAACAATGGATGATACTGAAATTCGTCAAGAAATATGTGATGTGATGGAAGGAACAAAGGATGCTTTTGAAATGAGAGCGAAAAAATATCATTTTAATATTTCAGAATAGAGTTGAAAACCATAGTAATAAATTATATAATAATCTCGTGGCAACAGTTTGGCAACGTCCATTCAGTAGGTCAGAATAAATAGTGTAATTGATATATAAATATGCTCCATATTCAGCTAAAACTTAACTAAAATAAGTTAAGCACAGCCTGGGGTGGGGCATAATGAGTTTGAATAATCCATACATTGACACCACAGCAGTGGATCAAAGCAACGGATGCAATCGGTATCGTATCAAAATCAGGACGATATGGCGGCACTTATGCTCATACAGATATTGCTTTTGAGTTTGTTTTATGGATTTCACCGGAATTTAAGCTTTATATCATCAAAGATTATCAGAGATTAAAGAAAGATGAAGCAGATCGGTTAGCGATTGGATGGGATGTAAAGAGAGGACTTTCAAAAATAAACTATCGTATCCATACAGATGCAGTAAAAGAATTTTTGATAACTCCCACATTATCTCCGCAGGAAATGGCATATACATACGCTTCAGAAGCGGATATTTTAATTTTGCATACATTCTGAAACGTGCGAAAGCTCAGAAAAAGAATCCGTGGAAAGAAGAAATCTTCACAGACACAAGAGATTATCAGGAAGCAATGGCAAGAGCAAAATAAAGAGAATAAAAGAATTTAGAAGAATCCTGTACGGCTGCAGTAAAACTGTTTCTGTACAGGATTTCTTTGTCTTATTCTAACGCAATTATACGTGACAAACATGGTGCAATGTATACGGTAAATAGTTAGTACCGTGCTTTTCACCTAAAACCATGAGATAATCCCTTTGTAAAACTAAAAGTTTTTTAAAGGAGGATCTTATGGATAAGATCACACGTCAGGTCCGCATTGAACATTGGACCCAGATCATGAATGAATGTTTGAACAGCGGTATGAACAAAACTGAATGGTGCCGGGCTAATGGGATCTCAGACAAACAATTCTTTTACTGGCAAAGGATCCTCAGAAAAGAAGCTTTTGCTGCTTCGACATCAAAGGACCTTTCGGTTATCACAGACCCGGCAGATGAAACCAGCCCACAAAAGATTTCGTTCGCAGAGATCAGCATTCCAATAAAACAGGAGTCTGTCAGAAATGGATTCCATCCGGATATCATCCTCCGAAAAGGACCGGTCTCTGTAGAGATATCCAATTCCGTTTCAGCAGAACTCCTGTCACGTATCGGAGATATCTTTCATGCTGAATGATGCTTCCGGGTTCCGCAGGATCTATCTCGCTACCGGCTACACAGATCTGAGACGTGGTATGGAGGGGCTTGCATCCATTATCAAGTTCAATTTTCAGCTGGATCCGTATCAAAAAGATATTCTGTTCCTGTTCTGCGGAAGACGTACTGACCGCATCAAAGGGCTGGTCTGGGAAGGCGATGGCTTCCTGCTTCTATACAAAAGACTGGAGTTGGGTGCATTCAACTGGCCCCGCACAAAAGAAGAAGCACTGGAGATCACCCCAGAGCAGTACCAATATCTCATGCAGGGACTGGAAATTGTTGCACGCCATCCGATCCAGGAAGTCAGACCGGATAAAATCTTATAAGATCCTGTGCAAAACAGAGAAAATAAAAAAATATCTTCCAATCATCATAAGTCCCGAAAAAGAGTTATCCACTTTTCATAATTCCGCTGCCTTCATTTATTCAGGAGTACTTTCAGGCCCCTTTACAGGGCTTGTGGATAAGTACTCTGAAAAGCCCGAAAAACTAATAGTTTTTTGAGTTTTTCAGAGTATTCATCTATTAGTAAAAATGACGAATACCCTGTCTGCCGGATTCGCTTTTTCTTTATCTTTGCGTTACAATAGGAACATCAGATAAAGGAGAACGGCATCCATGGCAAAAGTATATACAGAAGAAGAACTGAATAATTTCAGCAGGGAAACACTTATGGCAGTCATCCTGTCCATGCAGGATCAGATTCACCAGTTGAATACAAACATGGAGCGCCTGATCGAGCAGATCGCTGACGCAAACAATAAGCGTTACGGCCGTTCTTCCGAAAAACTGGAAACGATCTCCGGACAGCTGGAACTGGAGCTTATATTTAATGAGGCTGAAGCACTTACGGAAACACTGTATGTGGTTGAGCCTGTTGAGGAAGATGTGATACAGCCGCGTTGTAAAAATAAAGGAAAACGTGAGGCAGATCTGAAAGATCTTCCGATTGAAGTGATCGTCCATACCCTGTCAGAAGAAAAACTCCAGGATGTCTTTGGCACAGATGGATGGAAACAGCTTCCAGATGAGATATATAAAAGGGTACGTGTGCAGCCGGCAGTCTATACTGTTGAAGAACATCATGTGGCAGTCTACGCTGGTAAGGACAACCAGACCATCATAAAAGCAGACCGTCCGAAGAATCTGCTCCGTAACAGCCTGCTCACTCCGTCGCTTGCGGCAAGCATCATGAATGCCAAGTACGTAAACGGGCTTCCTCTTTACAGGATCAGCCAGGAATTCCTGCGGAATGACATCCATATCTCCAGACAGGTCATGGCAAACTGGATGATCCAGTGTGCGGACAGGTATCTGGGAATCCTTTATGACCGGCTCCATAAGGAGATGTATCAGTTTCATGTACTTCAGGCTGATGAGACTCCGGTCATGGTCACTAAGGATGGACGGCCGGTAAACAGTAAAAGTTACATGTGGATCTATCGAACCGGAAAGAGTTATACGGATACTCCGATCATCCTGTATGAATACCAGCGGACCCGAAAAGCGGACCATCCGGAAGAATTCCTGAAGGATTTTAAAGGGATCGTAGTATGCGACGGTTACTCTGCATACAGGAAGCTGGACAGGGAAAATCCAGACATCGTCTTTGCCGGCTGCTGGTCACATGCAAGGCGCAGGTTTGCGGAGGCATTGAAAGCCCTGCCGAAAGCAGCACAGAAAAATGCGAAAGAGACTGTAGCTTACGAAGCAGTCAGCCGGATCGCAGCAATCTATCATCTGGACAACCAGATGGAGGGACAGCCTGCAAAAGTCAGAAAGATGTACCGTCAGGCCAACATCAGACCTCTTGTAGAGGCCTTCTTTGCATGGGCAAAAGAGATCCAGACTAAAAATCAGCTTTCCAGAGGAAAGACTCTGGATGGGATCAACTACTGTATCAATCAGGAAGTTTCTCTGAAAGCCTTTCTGGAAGACGGTGATATTCCTATGGATAACAATGCGACAGAAAGTGCTCTGCGTAGCTTTTGTCTCCATAAGCATACATGGAAGCTGATCGACAGTCTGGATGGCGCAAATGCCAGTGCCATTATCTACAGCATCACAGAAACGGCAAAAGCTAACAATCTAAATCCTTTCCGGTATCTTGAACATGTCCTGACTGTATTGAAGGACCACCAGGATGACAGGGAATACAGTTTTATAGATGATATCCTGCCATGGTCTGAAAAACTTCCAGCAATATGCCGGAGCAAAACAAAAGCAACTAATATTTAAAACCTTGCCGCCGGAAACGGCGGCTTAAAGTTAGAGTAGTACGGATAGTTTACCGTATACGGTGCAATCACGTATACTCAAATCATATCAGAAAGTTATGGATGAAAGGGTGAAATCTATGATGTTACGGAAAAGTATTTTGTCAGTCGTGCTTACCATTGCAATGCTTATGCCGCTTGCGCAGGCTGTTACGGTGAAAGCTGCAGCTGATACAAAACAGATAGATGTCTTATTTACTCATGACACGCATTCCCACCTGGACAGCTTCTCCACGATCGTAAATGGAGAGCAAAAAGAAGTCGGCGGATTTGCAAAAATAAAGACACTGATTAATGAAAAAAAGAAAGAAGATCCAGACACGCTTATATTGGATGGCGGTGATTTTTCAATGGGAACGCTGATCCAGACGGTATATGATACTGAGGCAGCGGAGCTTAGAATGCTTGGATATCTTGGATATGATGTGACTACATTTGGCAACCATGAATTCGACTATCGATCCCAGGGGCTTGCCAACATGCTTAAGGCAGCCAAAAGCTCCGGAGAGACACTGCCTGAGATCGTAGTGTGCAATGTGGATTGGGACAGCATGGAAAAGGCTGGGCTAAACGACGGTCAGAAACAGATTCAGTCAGCGTTTGAAACATACGGTGTGAAGGACTATGTAATGGTACAGAAAGGTGACGCAAAGATCGCCGTTGTCGGTGTCTTCGGAAAAGATGCCCTGGAATGCGCACCAACCTGTGAATTATCCTTCAAGGATCCTGTTAAGGCCGTTAAGAAAACAGTAGAAGAAATCAAGAAAAACGAAGAAGCAGACATGATCGCCTGTGTTTCTCATGGTGGAACATGGGAAGATGAAAGCAAGTCGGAGGACGAACTCCTTGCCAAGGCGGTTCCGGATCTTGATCTGATCATCAGTGGACATACACATTCAGAGCTGCAGGAGGCAATCCGGCACGGTAACACATACATCGTGTCCTGCGGTGAATACGGAAGAAATCTTGGCTCTCTTTCGATGACGCAGAATTCCGACGGACGCTGGAATCTGAGCGCTTATGAGTTGATTCCTGTATCTGAGGATGTAAAAGCCGACAAGGCAACACAGGAGCGCATCGACGCATTGATGGATACGGTGGATACGAATTACCTTGCAGACTTTGGTTACACAAGAAAAGAAGTTCTTGCGCAGAACGATGTGGAATTTAACAGCCTGGAGGAAATGGGCACAGAGCATAAAGAACTGAATCTTGGGGATATCATGGCAGATGCCTACGTATATGCTGTGGAAAATTCAGAGTATTATGATGGAGACCCGGTAGATGTAGCGGTCGTACCGAGTGGGACTGTACGTGACACGTATACAAAGGGTGATATTACCGTAGAAGATGTATACAATTCATTTTCACTTGGAATTGGCAAAGACGGAGTAGCCGGATATCCTCTGATCAACGCATACCTGACAGGAAAAGAACTGAAGCTGGTGGCTGAAGTGGATGCCTCTATTTCTGATTTTATGACAACTGCAAGACTATACTGCAGTGGCCTGAATTTTACATACAACCCACATCGAATGATCCTGAATAAAGTGACAGACTGTTACCTGACCAGAGCAGATGGAGAAAGAACAGAGATCGAGGATGATAAGCTGTATCATGTTGTAACAGATCTGTACACCGGACAGATGTTAGGTTCTGTAATGAAAATGTCTTACGGACTTCTGTCTCTTGAGCCAAAGGATAAAGACGGAAATCCAATTGAAAATCTGGAAGATCATGCAGTCATGGAAGGCGATAAGGAGCTGAAAGCCTGGGATGCGATCGCAAGATATATGCAGTCTTTTGATGATGCAGATGGAGATGGCATTGCAAATGTATCTGAATACTATGCGACAACCCATGATCGTAAGGTTGTGGATGACAGCAAAAATATACTTGATCTGGTGAAAAAACCGAATAAATTTACCGCAATCATAGTATGTATCGGCCTGATCATTATTATAATAATTGTTCTTGTGGTATCACTGATTCGAAAGATCGTCCGCAAGTCCAGAAAGAAGAAAAATATACATAACACAAATAGGTAAAATGTATACTTTGTATAAAAAGTATATTTTTATGAAAATTACTTGCAATAATTTGTGCAACATGTTATAGTAAACACACGTTAAACAAGTAATTGGAAAGTGAAGCTGTGAGAGGAGAGCGAATTCATATCAGTCGAAAGGCTGTTATAGAATGCGCTCTTTTTTATTTTTGAAGTTATTACAGGGCTTGTAGAGAATGGATTCGGAATTTCTGTTTTGCCATATATGGATATTATACGCCATCATAATATAGTAGCAATTCCGGTACAGACATCTATCTGGAAATCAAAGTTCTATATAGCAAGGAGAAAGTATGGAATTCGTTCAGATCAGGAAGAGGCATTTTTCCAGTATTGGAGAAAAAACAGGCTATGAAGAAAGTATTGTGGAACGGCTCAGTCTGCCAATCCAAGGTCTGCAGCAATAAGGGACTATACATGCGTTATGTACAGTCCCTTATTTAAATCAGTTTATTTCTCGCATTCCAGAACAATTACTTCACAGCTATCGAGTTTCAGCATTTCTTCTGGACAATCGGTGTGGTTCTGATTGGACAGAAGCACTTTTTTTACCGGATATTCAAGTTTGGTGGAAACGGCTTCACGGCCGAAGTTGGCGGCGACGAGAACGCGTTGTGATTTCGTCTCACGATAATATGCCATAACTGTTTCGCTGTCCTGATATGCAGGAACTGTTTTGCCGTAAGTAAATACCTCTTTGTATTCTGGAGCCTTGCGGATGGCAGTCAGTTTACGGTAGTAATTTAATACGGAATCCGGATCCTTTTCCTGAGCTGCGACGTTGATTTCTTTATAATCAGAGTGAACCTTGAGCCATGGTGTGCCTGTAGTAAATCCGGCATTCGCCTGAGCATTCCACTGTACAGGGGTTCTTGCGTTATCACGGCTCATTTTGCCGCATACTTCCAGAGCTTCGGTATCACTTAAACCTGCTTCTCTTGCGAGCTTATACTGATCGATCGTACTGATATCATTGTAATCATGAATGTCGTTCCAGATTTCATTCTGCATTCCGATTTCCTGTCCCTGATAAATGAACGGAATTCCACGGAGCAGGATGTTTACGGTACCGAGCATTTTGGCACCGACAGGCGTTTGGGCATACTCCGGAAGAAAACGGGATACACCGCGAGGTTCATCATGATTTTCGATGATATTTGCTTCCAGTCCATATTTCTGGACATTGATCTGAGAGCTCAGAATTGTATCACGCCATGTTTTGAAATCTACATGAGGTGCATCGTACCAGCCATGAGCACCATCGCTGAGGGAATGCGCACAGAAATCAAAGATTGTGGAGAAATGTCCGTTATCTCCAATAAATTGACCAAGTTCATCAGCTTTCATATTGAATACTTCACCAACGGTGAAAGCATCATATTTCTGAAAAGTGTTTTTCTTCAGATCTTCAAGGAATTCTCCTACACCGTCAACGTTTTCGACCATTTTCCAGCAGGCGGCCATGCCATCCGGTCCGTCCGGTTCATAGTCAGGAAAAGCAAGGTCTTTTTTGATGTTGATGATCGCATCGATACGGAAACCGGCAAGACCTTTTTCAAGCCACCAGTTGATCATATTGTAAAGCTCCTGACGAAGCTTTGGGTTCTCCCAGTTCAGATCAGGCTGTTCTTTGGCGAACATATGGAAATAGTATTTGTCTGTTCCCGGAACCGGTTCCCAGCAGCTGCCGCCGAAGTAAGAACGATAGTTGCTTGGCGGGTTACCGTTTTTTCCTTTCCGGAAATAAAAATAATCTGCATATTCACCATCTGGATCAGCCAGAGCTTTTTGGAACCATTCATGTTTGTCAGAGCAGTGGTTGATGACCAGATCCATGATGATATGCATATTACGTTTTTTTGCTTCTGCAAGCAATTCATCAAACTCTTCCATAGTTCCGAATTCTTCTGCAATTGCATAGTAATCTGAAATATCATATCCCTGATCGACAAAAGGCGATTTGTAGATTGGAGAAAGCCAGATGATATCAATGCCCAGTGCTTTTATGTAATCCAGTTTGGAAATGATTCCTCTCAGATCTCCGATGCCGTCCCCGTTACTGTCCAGAAAACTCTTTGGATAGATCTGATATGCGATTTTGTCATGCCACCATTTTTCTGTCATTATTTGTACCTCTTTTATTCATGCATTATATGTTTAGTATAGATGATATTGTGCCTGCATTCTTGCGATATGTCATCATTATATAATACTATCCTGCTTTTGGAAAAGAAAATATCCATCTCTGCCGTTCTGTTTTGCACATGTAAATGACAAACTCATCTCCACCGATTCTTCCAATGATATCATTTTCTCTGAAATAATTTCGGAGTGTCTGTCCAAGTGTGCTGAGGACAATATCGCCGACAGCATGCCCATAATGATCATTTACTTCTTTGAATTTATCAACATCCAGAATAATAAAAGTACCTTTTTCATGAGGCCTCTGCTCCAGGATTTCGTTGATGAGTGCCTCTGTCGTGCGTTTGTTGAGAACACCTGTCAGACCGTCTGTCTGTGCATCGTGACGCAGCTCTTCATTGCGGATACGATTGTTGTGGATAATGTAGAAAACAAGTAACAGCACCAGAATGCAGAATACGGACATAAAAATGCCTTCATAACTTTTAATGAAAGAATAGGAGTTTTGGGCATCGGATACAGGAATAACATAGCAGATCATCCAGTTGTTCATGCCAAGCCGGGTATAAGCGATATACTGGTCAGATTTTTTGTTGGAGTCTGTTCGGATCTTAATCAGTCCATCGTTGCCGGCTGAAAAATCTTTTTTGACATTTACAAGAGAATTTTTGGACAGAAGTGTTCTGTCTTTATAAAAATCAAAAAAATTGTCACCATATGTGATTTTATGATATGAAGGTTCACCATCGTAGGCGATGATCTCTCCTTCTTTTGTGACAATCAGACTGTATCCGGCATCATCAAAAATATCATTAAAAAGCATCTGACTAAGGGCGGTCACATTATAAGAGCCACCAAGTGCGCCAATGATTCTGTCATTACAGCGTACAGGAACACACAGGATCACACGTGTCTCCTGATCAATACTGCTGTCCAGTGGATCACTGAGAGTTGCCTGGCCTTTCATGGCTTCCAGAAAATATTTTCTCTGGGCTACATTCTTTATGGCACCGTTGTCATAGTATGCTGTACCGTCTGCTTCGATCAGGGCAGTTCTTTCGAAATCCGTGTTTGCTGCCAGGGATACCAGAAGCTCTATATTTTCATCGGAAAGAATATCAGAGGAATCTCCCATTTTGTCAGCGATACTGTTCAGAAATCCGTAATGAATATTGAGAATGGATAACGCATGATCACTTTGTTTTGCTACATTACTGGTCATGGTTTTCTGAGAATTGGTATCGATTGACTTCTGGACATATAACAGAAAAACACCCAGACTGATGACTACGGCACAGATAAAAATAATAATAGCAGAAACATAATGCGTAGAAATATTTTTTTCTTTTTCATATTCTGTTTCCCCTGTAGATAGATACAGTTTGAGTATATAGAGAATATATATATAGTATAAAATATTTTATGCGAGAATGCAAAAACGTTTTTGCTTTTTTTCGCCAATTAAAAAGCTCTTGACTATAGCAGATAAGAGTTGTAAAATAAAAAAAGCTTTTAACGAGGTAAAGCATAAGAGCAAATTCTATGAAGGGAATCAGTAAAAGCAGAGAAAATAGCTGTTTACAGAGAGCCGCAGTTGGTGTGATGCGGTAACGGCACTGTTTTGAATATCATCCCTGAGAAGGAAGACCGAACGTTACGTTTGAGATTTATCAGTAGGTTTTCACGGAGGCTCCCCGTTACAGGAGACGCGTATGCCGGTACGTTGCAGAATCGTACTTGTTTCAATGATGAAACAGGGTGGTTGCGGAATGATATATCCGTCCCTGATGGGGCGGATTTTTTTATGCATTAATTTCTGAAACCGGAACATCATCATATTTTACAAGGGAGGAAGAGAGGATGAAAGTCTACAAGAAACTCATGAATGCACTTGCAGCAGTAGAAAAAGTTGTACTGGTAGTTACAACATTGCTGATTCTCGTGCTCACTGTGGGAAACGTGTTTTCCCGTAAAGTGATCCACCGCTCATGGTCCTTCACAGAAGAACTTGTTGTAGCGGTCTTTGTACTTATTACACTTCTGGCAGCAGCATTGTCCTGCAGAGAGGGTGGCCTGGTCAGCCTGACACTGGTTACAGACCGTCTTCCAAAAAAACTGAAAAAACCATCTGTGATCTTGATCACAGTACTGGGTATTATTTTTTCAGTGATTCTTTTTAAGTATGGTATGGACAAGGTTATCACCCAGCTTGAAAACGGAAAAAGAACCTTTGTACTGAACTGGCCGGAATGGATCTTCTGGTCCTTTGTACCGATCGGAGCAGGCTGTATGATTCTTCATCTTATTGAGTACTGTCTGGATGTCTGTTTTGGAAATAAAAACGATAAGGAGGGCAAATAAATGATCAGTGCTGTTTTATTTATTTCATTTTTTGTTTTTCTGATCCTGGGTGTGCCGATTGCACTCTGCCTGGGTCTGTCCTCTGTATGTGCGATCCTTTATTCGGGAACCTCACTTACCATCGTTGCAACAAATATGTATTCAGGAATCAGTAAATTCCTTCTTCTTGCGATTCCGTTCTTTGTACTGTCCGGAAATATCATGGCAAAAGCCGGAATTTCACGCAGACTGATCGATTTTGTAGATACCTGTGTCGGACACAAAAAAGGTGGCATCGCGATCGTATGTGTTATTGTTTCCTGTTTCTTCGGAGCAATCTCCGGTTCCGGTCCGGCTACAGTAGCAGCTCTTGGTGCTGTTCTGATCCCGGCAATGGTTGAGCAGGGTGGTTTCTCTGCACCGTTTTCAACAGCTTTGATGGCAACGTCGAGTTCGGTGGCTATCGTTATACCGCCAAGTATCGCTTTCGTTGTATATGCGTCCATTACAGGTGTGTCTATCGCAGATATGTTTATGGCAGGTATCGTACCTGGAATCCTTATGGGTGTGGCACTTGTAATTGTAGTAATTCTTGAAGCAAATAAACATGATATCAAACCGTCCCGTAAAAAAGCATCTGCAAAGGAGAGATGGGCCACTTTTAAAGATGCATTTTGGGGATTCCTGATGCCGGTCATCATCCTTGGCGGAATCTACGGTGGTATCTTTACACCAACAGAAGCTGCGGCAGTATCTGTTGTATATGGACTTTTTGTAGGTATGGTGATCTACCGTGAGGTATCCTTCAGAGATCTGTTTGATATCCTGGTAGATTCCGCAAAGACTACCGGTGGAATCATGCTGATCGTTGCAAGTGCATCTCTGTTTTCATTTGTATGTACCAAGTTTGGTATTGCAGAGGCTGCATCCGGACTGCTTGCATCCATCGCGCACAATCAGTTTGTATTCCTTCTGATCGTAAATATTATCTTCCTGATCGCAGGATGTTTTATTGACGCAAACTCTGCAATGTACATCTTTATCCCAATCATGCTTCCGGTATGTAAAGCATTGGGATACGACGTTGTTGCATTTGGTGTTATGGCAACTGTAAACCTTGCGATCGGACAGGTTACCCCTCCGGTAGGTGTAAACCTTTTTGTTGCGATCAGTATCAAGATCAAAAAAGGTCTGGAGGTTACTCTTCAGCAGATCTCAAAGGCAGTTATGCCAATGATCGCTGCCAGCGTTGTAGTACTTCTGGTTGTAACCTATGTACCGGCAGTTTCAACAGCACTTCCGAAGGCTCTTGCAAAAGATGGTTCTTATACGGGAGAACAGTCTTCATCTGATACAGGAAGTACTTCTTCCAAAGATGCGGGAGATGGAAGTGATTCCTTTAATACAATTGAAGATTACAGCGACCTTGACTGGCCGGAAATGACCTGGAACTTTGCATGCTCCACAACGGAGACAAGTACCTGGGCAGATGGTGGACGTAAGTTCGGCGAACTGATGGAAAAAGCAACCGGAGGCAAGGTTAAAGTTAATGTTTATGCAACTGACCAGCTGACAAACGGAAATCAGTCTGAAGGAATCCAGGCACTGATGAATGGAGACCCGGTACAGATTTCCATGCATTCCAACCTGATCTATTCCGCATTTGATCCGAGATTCAATGTAGTATCTCTTCCATTTATTTATGATTCTTATGATGACGCAGATGCAAAATTTGACGGAGCAGCCGGTGAAAAACTGAAAGAATTGCTTTCCGAATATGGTCTGCACTGCATGGGTATCGCAGAGAATGGTTTCCGTGAGATCACCAACAGCAAACGCGAGATCAAGACTCTGGATGATATGAAGAATCTTAAGATCCGTGTGGCAGGTTCCAATCTTCTTATGGAATGCTATAAGAGATGGGGCGCAGATGCAACAAACCTGAACTGGACAGAGACCTACACGGCTCTGCAGCAGAATACAGTAGAAGGACAGGAGAACCCGCTGCCGGCAATCGATGCGGCAAGTGTGCAGGAGGTTCAGCCATACTGCTCTATGTGGGATGCAATCTATGACTGTCTGTTCTTCTGCATCAACCAGGAGATTTATGACAGTCTGACACCGGAGCAGCAGGCAGTTGTTGACGAGTGTGGTCAGAAAGCTGTTCAATACGAGCGTTATATCAACCGTTCCGGAGATGAAGAGATCATGGAGCGCTGGCAGTCAAAGAATGGCGTGACGATCACAAATAAAGAAGATATGGATATCGATTCCTTCAAGAAAGCCGTAGATGGTGTTGATGAGTGGTTTGTTAAGGAACTTGAGAAAGAAGGATACGATGACGCACAGGAACTGGTAGATCTCTTCACACAGGAATCTACGGATACAGTTGCGGATTACAGTGATCTCAACTGGCCGGAAGCAACCTGGAACTTTGCATGCTCCACAACGGAGACAAGTACTTGGGCAGACGGCGGACGTAAGTTTGGCGAGCTGATGGAAAAAGCAACCGGAGGCAAGATCAAAGTCAACATCTATGCGGCAGACCAGCTGACCAATGGAAATCAGTCTGAAGGAATCCAGGCGCTGATGAACGGAGACCCGGTACAGATTTCCATGCATTCCAACCTGATCTACTCAGCGTTTGATCCAAGATTTAATGTTGTATCGTTACCATTTATTTATGATTCCTATGATGATGCAGATGCGAAATTCGATGGTGAGGCAGGAGAAAAGCTGAAAGAAATTCTTTCCAGTTACGGACTGCACTGCATGGGTATCGCAGAGAACGGCTTCCGTGAGCTGACCAACAGCAAGCATGAAGTAAAAACTCTGGATGACATGAAGAACCTCAAGATCCGTGTAGCAGGCTCCAACCTTCTGATGGAATGTTACAAGAGATGGGGCGCAGATGCAACGAACATGAACTGGTCTGAAACTTATACGGCTCTGCAGCAGAATACTGTAGAAGGCCAGGAAAACCCACTTCCGGCAATCGATGCGGCAAGTGTGCAGGAGGTTCAGCCATACTGCTCCATGTGGGATGCAATCTATGACTGTCTGTTCTTCTGTATCAACCAGGATCTGTACGATACTCTGACACCAGAGCAGCAGGCAGTCGTTGATGAGTGTGGACAGAAAGCTGTTGAGTATGAACGTTACATCAACCGCTCCGGTGATGAAGAAATCATGAACCGCTGGCAGTCAAAGAATGGTGTGACAATCACTAAAAAAGAGGATATGGATATCGATTCCTTCAAAAAAGCCGTAGAAGGTGTGGACGAGTGGTTCGTAGAACAGCTGAAAGATGCCGGATATGACGATGGACAGGAACTGGTAGATCTGTTTGAAAAATAGAAGTCAAAAAATTTAAATTTTTAAATTAAGAAGCTGGCGCTTCGCAGATTGCGGGGCGTCAGCTTTTATAGTATAATAAAACTAATAATGGCTTTTTTTGAAAAAAGGTTATGAGGAAAGTATGTGGAGATTTTGGAAAAATCTATAAAGTATTTTACAGGAGTTTAAGCGGTCGATATGAATGAATTCAATCTAAATTTTTATAAAGGGAAGAAAGTTCTGGTGACAGGACATACCGGATTTAAGGGGACATGGCTCTGCAGGATACTTCAGGAGTTGGGAGCGGAAGTGACCGGATATTCTCAGAAGCCACCGACAGATCCATCAATATTCACGCTGACAGATCTGGAAAGTCAGATCCATTCTGTGATCGGAGACATTCGTGATCTGGAGCATATGATACAGGTGTTTAAAGAAACACAGCCGGAGATTGTCTTTCATCTGGCGGCACAGCCGATCGTAAGGGAATCTTACAAAAATCCGGTAAATACTTATGAGACAAATGTTATGGGGACGGTCAATGTACTGGAAGCAGTAAGGCAGTGTGGAAGCGTCCGCTCTTTTTTGAATGTAACAACAGATAAAGTTTATAAGAATAATGAATGGGAATGGGGGTATCGCGAAACGGATGAACTGGATGGCTACGATCCGTATTCCAATAGCAAATCCTGCTCAGAACTTGTAACACACAGTTATGAGAAATCTTTCTTGAAAGACATGGATATTGCAGTATCAACTGCGCGTGCCGGTAATGTGATCGGAGGCGGTGATTTTGCAGCAGACCGTATCATTCCGGACTGTGTGCGTGCTGTTTCCGGTGGAAAAAAGATTGCAGTTCGGAATCCACATTCTACCAGACCATATCAGCATGTACTGGAACCATTGGGCGCGTATCTTCTGATCGCGGAAGAACAGTATCAGGACAGCCGGAAGGCAGGATCTTATAATGTAGGACCAGATGACAGAAGCTGTCTGACCACCGGGGAACTTGCAGATCTGTTCTGCGCAGCATGGGGAAACGGGGCAGCATGGGAAAATCTCTGTCAGGGAGGTCCTCATGAGGCAAATTTCCTCAAACTGGATTGTTCCCGTATTCGAAACCGGCTGGGCTGGAAACCTCGCTGGCAGGTGGATGAAGCAGTAGTCAACACTGCAAAATGGTATCAGGCATGGCTTGCCGGTCAGAATATGGCAGAATATACGGACTGTCAGATCAAAGAATATTTTGGAATATAAAAAGTATAAAAGGATAGAAGAAAAGAAAATATGAAAAAGAATAGAGAGGTTATCTGCGCTTTTGCAGCGTGGGTTTTATCGGCATGCTTTTTTATGAGCTGTTTTATGATTCCGGGACTGGCAGAAAAAATCAACAGTCTGGGAAACAGTAACATGCTTGTATATGGAATGTCTCTGATCCTGTTTTGTCTGCTCTTTGTAGTTGGAATGGGAATCGCACACAGGCATGAAGTTGCGGGAAAAACTTTTCCGGAGAATGTCAAAGCCAGAAAAACAGTATTTTGGCTGATGCTGTTTATACAGATTCCGTTCTGGCTGCTTTGTATCTCAGGAGAGACGGAACAGCTTGGATCTGTGGCGGCGAAATACGGATGGCACACACAGCCGGCAGTGATCGCAGCATTTTTGTTTTTGGCAGAACTTGCAATCTTTTTCTGGGCATGTCAAAATGTCTGCTTTCCGGAAAAAGACGGTGAGTGGATTATCCGGCTGGTATATGCAGCGTTGGTGCTCCTCGTTTTTTACAGTATGTACACACCGAATATTTTTGGAAGAGGAGAACTGAGCGATGCTTACCATGGGCACGCATATTTCAATTCTGTCTACAATATTTATCAGGGAATGCCATATACGCATAATGTTACGAGTATTTATGGACATTACGGACTTTTCTTTAAGATTCCAATGGAACTTGTTCATGGTGATTTCAAAGCCTTTGTTGCCATGGTTGCCGGAATTGGAGCCTTTGCACATATCTGTGCATTTCTTATCCTGGAACTGCTGGTCAAAAGCCGTGTGTTGAGGGTACTTGGTGCTTTGGCAGTTACATTCCCTGTACTTGGTATGCGAGGTGGCTTTTACTGGCAGGTTTGGCCGCATCGGGTAATTTTTCCGATGCTGCTGTTTCTGTATGGAGCATGGATCCTCAAAAAAGAGCTGTGCAATTTCTGGACAGCAGTGGGTGGGTATCTGATCTGTCTGCTGGCAATCCTCTGGAATACAGAGACCGGACTGATTCTTACTGTGGCGTGGGCAGGAATGCTTATTTCACGTTTTCTGTCTGTGGGAAAAATAAAGATCCGTAGACTATTGTGGTTAAGCTTTGCACAGTTTGCCGGAATGGCCGGGGCGGTGTTTGGAGCGTATGGAACAGTAAATCTCTATAATATCCTGAAACACAGTCCGGCAAATTCGTTTGAGGACTTTCTGATCCCATTGCTGTCAGGCAGTTATATGACGGGAGTTCTTCATCTGGATATGCCTACAGAACCCAATGCATATATGGCAGTGATCACACTGTTTCTGACCGGAACGGCTCTGGGAATGACCAGCTGGTTCAGTGGAAAAGAGAGACATTGCTGGCAAAAAGAATTTTTGTTTCTTCTGAGTGTCGGATCACTGGGATGCCTGGTGTATTATATTAACCGTCCGGCATATCACAATCTGGACTGTATTACCATGCCGGCTGCAATCATGGCTGCATACTGGGGACAGAGGGGAATCGAATTTATCAAAAATGAAGAATGGAAAAGATTTGACAGCCTTTCGCTCAGACATGTGACCGTCAGTGGTGTAGGGCTGATCTGTATAGTTGCGGTTCTTGCAATGGCTACCGGAACGGTTCTTCAGTTTGCACAGAACAGCAAGATTAAAGAAAATTATCATAATGTGCAGGAATTTGAGGATTTCGCAGAGCAGATCGCAGCAGTTGTTCCTGAGAATACACCGTCATTTGGTATCAATGTTCCCGAAATCTGCAGCATGCTTCATCGGCGGACAGAATGTTTTACAATGGATTTCAGTGATATGCTCGTTCGCCCGGACAGTTTGAAAGAGCTGAAAGACCAGCTGGAACATGCGGAAGTGCCAGGGGCATTTACCGGAAAATCATCCATGAATATCTGGAAACGGAATGATCCGGAAACATATCGGTGGTTCATGGATCATTATGAACTAAAAGAGACGATTCCTTTTTATGGGGAAAAGTTTCTGTACTATATAAAAAAATAAAATACAGAAGGAGACTATTATGTTTGAAGAAATGACAGAACAGCAGGCCAGAGAGCAGATTCTGGAAATGACAAGAAATTATTGTGAAAAATACCATAACAAAAAGAAACCATATCAGAAAGGTGACCGTATTCCGTATGCGTCCAGGGTTTATGATGCAGAAGAAATGGTAAATCTTGTGGACAGTTCCCTTGAATTCTGGCTTACTGCAGGACGTTATACAGATGAGTTTGAACATGCATTTGCAAAATATCTCGGTGTTCGTTACTGTTCCCTGGTAAATTCCGGTTCCTCTGCAAATCTGCTCGCATTTATGACACTTACATCTCCGCTTCTGAAAGAACGACAGATTCTTCCGGGGGATGAAGTGATCACCGTTGCGGCCGGATTTCCGACTACAGTTTCTCCGATGATCCAGTACGGTGCGGTACCGGTATTTGTTGATGTAACGATTCCACAGTACAATATTGATCCATCTCTTCTGGAAGCCGCATGGTCTCCGAAGACAAAAGCGGTCATGCTTGCTCATACACTTGGAAACCCATTTGACCTGAAAGCAGTTAGAGAATTCTGTGATAATCATAATCTGTGGCTGATCGAAGATAACTGTGATGCACTTGGATCTGTTTATACGATCAACGGGGAAGAGAAACTGACCGGAACGATCGGAGATATCGGAACTTCCAGTTTTTATCCACCGCATCATATGACAATGGGAGAAGGCGGTGCTGTTTATACAGATGATCCGCTCCTGAACAGAATCGCACGTTCGTTCAGAGACTGGGGAAGAGACTGTATTTGTGCACCGGGACAGGATAATCTCTGCGGACATCGTTTTGACCGTCAGTATGGAGAACTTCCGGTTGGGTATGATCACAAATATGTATACTCTCATTTTGGATATAACCTCAAGGCAACAGATATGCAGGCTGCTGTCGGATGTGCGCAGCTCAGAAAATTCCCGTCTTTTGTGGAAAGAAGAATCCACAACTTTAATTATCTGAAAGAAGCACTGAAAGGTACAGAGGATAAACTGATCCTTCCGGAGGCATGTGCAAATTCAAAACCGAGCTGGTTTGGATTCCTGATCACATGCAAGGAAGGCGTAGACAGAAACAAACTGGTACAGGAGATTGAATCCAGAGGTGTACAGACACGTATGCTGTTTGCCGGTAATCTGACAAAACATCCATGCTTTGATCAGATGCGTGTTTCCGGAAAAGGATATCGTATTGCGGGAAGTCTGGAAAATACGGACCGTATTATGAAAGACACCTTCTGGATCGGTGTATATCCGGGAATGACAGATGAAATGCTGCAGGCGATGGCAGATGCGATCAAGGATGCATTAAACTGATTTACAGCAGAAAGCAGGATGGAAAATAATGATTTTAGATGAAAGACTTCGCTGGATGGGGTTCTGGATGCTGGACAAAATGAAAGGTGGAAAGACCAGAGAATATTATGACCAGATTCGTTATGCCTGGAAAGAAGGCAGCTCTGTTGAGGAGACAGAGAAGAGAATCCAGAATCTGATCGCGCATGCAGTTAAGACTACTGATTTTTATAAAGATTATCCGGAAACCTGTTCTCTTGAGGATCTTCCGGTGGTAAATAAAGATACCTTCCGACAGCAGTATGACCGTTTTGTATCTTCCACATATAAAGATGCACCAGATAACCGGGTAATGTGTACCAGTGGATCGACAGGAACTCCACTCAGAATGATCCAGAATCGTGACAAGATCCGTCACAATACAGCGGGCGGGATTTTTCTCGGAGCGGCAGCCGGATATTATATTGGAATGAAGGAAGCATTTATCCGGGTATGGGTAAATAATGTACGCAAAAGCAAATTTCAGCTTCTGCAGGAAAATCTGATCATGATGGACAGTTCCAGAATGGATGAAAAAGCTCTGGAAGAAATGTTTCATGTGATCGAGAAGAAAAAAGTCAAATGTCTGGTAGGATATTCTTCTGCCCTTGGAGAACTGAGTGAATATATCAGAAAAACAGGAAGAGACTGCAGCAGATGTGTAGTGAAAGCAATTATTCCGATTTCGGAGACAATGCCGGAACCGGTAAGAAGAACTCTGGAAAAACAGTTCAACTGTCCGGTGCGGGCATGGTATTCCAATGAAGAAAACGGAATCATGGGCCTTCAGAACAGGGAAGATGAAGGGTATCATATTGATACAGAAACCTATTATTATGAGATCCTGAAGATGGATTCTGATGAACCGGCAGAACCTGGAGAACTGGGAAGAATCGTGATCACAGATCTTTTTAACTATGCATTTCCGATCCTGCGTTATGACAATGGAGACACGGCAGTTGCGGTCCGGAAAGAAAAAAACGGTCGTTTTAAACTTTATCTTTCAGAACTTTACGGACGACGGAGCGACCTGATCTATGACTGTGAAGGCAAAGCGGTCACGCCGTATATTATTACCAATAATCTGTGGGACATTCAGGGAGTAAAGCAGTATCGATTTATTCAGGAAGATGTCAGAGATTATACGATCTGGCTGAATGGTGATCCGGAAGCAATGGATCGGGAGGAAATCCTGCGTCGTATTCGACCGTATCTGGGAGAGGAAGCCCGCATTAAAGTGGAAATCGTTGATGAGATTCCGGTGCTTGCTTCCGGAAAAAGAAAATACATAGAAAACCGATGTGAAAAATATCAGCAGCATAAAGGATTCTGTGGGTAAATGGCAGGAGGAAACAGTTTGGAAGGCAGAGAACAGAAAAAAGGTATTGCGGTAAATACCCTGTATACGATGGGCGGTCTGCTTTTTATGAATGCAGTGCTCCAGATTGTGATCACTCCGCTTCTTAATAGAATGATGGGAGCAGAACAGCTTGGCGGTCTTTTGTACATTACAGGACTTGTTGCGATCATATGTCCGTCTATCGGGCAGGCTCTGAATAACAGCCGTCTGGTAGTAAGACGGGATTTTGATGTGACCAATGGGGACTATGACTGGCTTCTGCTTGGCTTTGGACTGATCGGAAGTATTGTTGCACTGTTTATGTCCGGCAAAAGCCTGGAAAGTCCGTTGATGGCAGCTGGCGTTTTCCTGATGTTTATGCTGACTGTATTCCGCTATTATGGTGATGTGGAATATCGTCTGAATCTGAACTACCGGAGATATTTTATTTACTATCTTTTGATCGGAATCGGATATCTTGCCGGATTTGGTATATATCGCCTGACCGGACAATGGGTGTGGATCTATCTGATCGGTGAAGCCGCGGCACTGGCTTTTGTCGGTGTTACCGGAAATATTTTTCATCAGTTTTTCAGAAGAAGCGAATTTTTTACGACGGCACTCGGTCGAGGCTTTTTTCTTACGTTATCGTATCTTATTACCAATACGACAATGAATATGGATCGCCTTGTGATCAAACAGATCCTCGGTAATGAACAGGTCACACAGTATTATGTTGTTTCGCTGATCGGAAAGACGCTGGTACTTCTGATCGCGCCAATTAATACGATCGTGATCTCTTATCTTACAAAAAGAAAAGAACGACTGACGCGTTCACAGTTTGGAAAGGCTGTTCTTGCCGGAGGTGGTGTAAGTCTTGTTTTTTTTGTGGCCTGTCAGATCGGAACACCACTTTTTGTGTGGCTGTTTTACAGAAATCTTTATGAGTCAGTAAAAGGAATCGTAACGGTTGTGAATCTTGCGCAGATTCTTGGGCTGTTTTCTGCATTTTTGTTTATACTCGTTCTGACGTTTACAGATGAACGGTGGCAGTTGTGGATTCAGCTTGCACATTTTTGTATTTTGCTCGTGTCATCAGTACTTGCGGCACGCACATATGGAATGATGGGATTTGCTGTTGCTTCACTTGGAGCCAATAGTCTCCGTGTTGCAGCAGTAGTGATTCTGGGTATTGTGAAAGCAGGAAAGGATAAAGGAGACAGAAATGCAGACAGGTGAAGTTTTAAGAAGAGAGGTATTTAATCTTCTTGACGCTGCAAAGGGCGGCAGATTGAAAAAATTAAAAGAAGTCAATAAACATGAAATTGTTGAGGGTGTAACAGAAGATTATATGGAAAGAAGAGTACAGACACTTCTTTCTTATGTAAAACAGCACTCTCCTTATTACAAAGAACATCCGGAATGGACGAAACTGGAAGATTTTCCGGTCATGACAAAAGGTGACTTTATCGAACATTATGATGAGGTGCTGGTGGATTGTGTCAGAGAACAGGGAAATCTCTACAGGCTCAGTACCAGTGGTTCTACAGGAACTCCGTTTACAGTACTCTGTGATGGAGATAAAATGAGCCGTGTAAATATGAACTTTATCTCCTGCATGGAACTGAATGGCTTTCGTATGGGAATGAAACGTGGAGAATTTCGTGCGTGGATAAAAGGAAAAAATACGATCAGTAAGTGGAAATCTTTTAAAAATAATCTGATTATGGTGGATATTTCCAATATGGGAGATGAGTCACTGGATAAAATCTGCCGTGATATTGAAAAGAAGAAGATTCAGGTTCTGGTTACGTATTCCAGTGCACTGACAGCGTTGACTCAGTATATTAGAAAAACAGGAAGAGATATCAGCCGCTGGTCTGTTGAAATGGTATTTTCTATGGGAGAAGCACTTCCGCAGGAAACTTATGATCTGACAAAAGAGCTGTTCGGATTTTCTCCGGTACGGTCCTATGGAAATAATGAAAATGGCTTTATTGCGATCCAGCTTGATGAGGATCCGGAATATACGGTTGACCTGTATAATTTTTATCCGGAGATTCTGAAACTGGATTCTGATGAACCGGCGGAGCCGGGAGAACTGGGAAGAATCGTTGTGACAGATTATTATAATAAAACATTTCCAATGGTTCGTTATGATACCGGTGACACAGGGAAAATGCGTGTATATTATGACAAGAACGGCCGGGTGCATGCAAAATATACAGAGATTTATGGACGCCGCGGTTCTCTTATGTATAACACAAAAGGTGAGCCGCTATCAATCCACGTTTTTATGAATACACTGCTGAAGTTCGAAGGAACTGTTTACCAGGCAAAATGCATCCAGTGGGGAGAAAAAGACTATGAACTGTTGGTGAATGCGGACCGTTCCAGACTGGACGAAACAGAACTTCTCGCAGCATACCGACATTACCTGGGTGAAGACGCAGAGCTTCGGATCACCTATGTGGACCAGATCCCGATTCAGGCATCCGGTAAATTTATGGTCTGTGAAAATAAATGGAATGGAAGGAAGCAGGCATAATGAAACAGAAAGTATCGGATTATATAGCGGATCATATAGCAGAGTGGGGAATCCGTGATGTGTTTACTGTAACAGGCGGTGGTGCCATGCATATGAATGATGCTTTTGGACATCATCCGAAACTGCATTGTACTTATCAGCATCATGAACAGGCATGTGCCATGGCTGCAGAGGCTTATGCACGTATGGATAATCGGATGGCAGCAGTCTGTGTGACGACCGGTCCTGGTGCAACGAATGCCATTACCGGTGTGCTCGGCGGTTGGATGGATTCGATTCCTATGCTGGTTTTTTCAGGACAGGCAAGATATGCAACTACGGTTGCAGCGTCCGGGCTGAAACTTCGAAGCATGGGAGTGCAGGAATGTAATATTGTACCGGTTGTGACCTCAATTACAAAATATGCACAGATGATCATTCATCCGGAAGATATCCGGTATCATCTGGAAAAAGCCCTCTATATGGCGGTGAATGGACGACCGGGACCGGTGTGGCTTGATATTCCGCTGGATGTGCAGGGGGCAGTCATTGACACAGAAAAATTGAGAGGATATGATCCACAGGAGAATCCGAAAGAAAAACCGGCAGAAATTTCACAGGATATCATTCAGCAGATTCTGGACAAGATAGAAAAAAGCCGTCGCCCGGTTCTGTTTCCGGGAAATGGAGTACGTCTTGCAGGTGCAATGGATGATTTTCAAAAACTTGTAAATATTCTGGGAGTTCCGGTGATCACCGGAATGAGCAGTGTGGATGCCATGGAGTCTGAACATCCGTATTTTGCCGGAAGAAGCGGAGGAACCGGGACACGTCCGGGAAATTTTGCACTTCAGAACAGCGATGTGCTTCTTTCTATCGGGAATCGCCAGGGATTTGCACAGACCGGTTTTCAGTATCAGGACTGGGCAAGGGGCAGTTATACGATCCTGAATGACATTGATGAAAATGAACTGAAAAAACCAAGTCTCCATGTCAGTCTTCCAGTCTGTGGTGACGCAGGAGATCTGATACGCAAGCTTATCTGTGCGGCAAAACTTCGGGGAGCAGATGAAACAAATCCGTTGTTTAAAGGCAGAGACTGGATACGTCAGTGTCAGGTATGGAAACAGAAATATCCGGTGGTGACAGCGAAACATTATGAGACGGTAGAAGAAGGCTGTACCAATATTTATGCTTTTTATGAAGAACTGTCAAAAGCAATGCAGGAGGGGCAGACACTGATGGTTAGTGTGGGAACTTCCAGAGTGGCAGGAAGTCAGGCATTTCGGGTAAAAAAAGGTCAGCGTTTTATTACAAATCCAAATACTGCGTCCATGGGATTCTGTCTCCCGGCAGCGACCGGAATCTGTGTCGCACAGCCCGGAAAACCAGTAGTCTGTGTGACCGGTGAGGGAAGTTTGCAGATGAATCTGCAGGAATTACAGACAATATGGCAGAATCGTCTTCCGGTAAAATTATTTGTGATCAATAACCAGGGTTATCATTCTATCCGACAGACACAACAGAGTTATTTTGAACCACCGCTGGTGGGAGTTGGAGCAGAGAGTGGAGATCTGAGTTTCCCGGATCTGTCCAAGATCATACCGGCATATGGATTTTCTTATCGGGCAGTGCATGCTGCAGAAGAACTTCCGGAAACACTTCATCAGGTCCTGGAGGAAACCGGGGCATCTGTGTGCGAGGTGTTTGTGACAAAATATCAGAAAACAGAACCAAAAACCTCTGCAAAAAAACTTCCGGATGGAAGTATGGTATCGGCACCGTTGGAAGATATGTATCCTTTCCTCAGCAAAGAAGAACTGGAAGAAAATATGTTTACAGAAACGAATGGAGAAATGCAATGAAACGAATCATTGTTACCGGAGCAACCAGTATGATCGGTACAGCATTGATCGAAGAATGTATCAGACATGACATTGAGGTTTATGCAGTTGTACGTGCAGGGTCTTCGAAGACAAAACGTCTGCCGGAGAGTGCACGGATACATCAGATAGAATGTGAACTGGAAAAACTGGAAGAACTTCCGGCGAAGATCACTGGAGAATGCGATACGTTTTTTCATATTGCATGGGGAAATACCGGGGAAAATCGAAACAGCAGTACAGAGCTGCAGAGCAGAAATGTCTTTTATACTCTGAAGGCTGTCCGTGCTGCTCATGCAATGGGATGCAAAAGATTTATCGGAGCAGGTTCACAGGCAGAATATGGACCGATGGATGTTCCGCGGATCGCACCGGACAGTCCGGTACATCCGACGACGCCTTACGGTGCGAGCAAGCTCGCTGCAAACCTGCTTTCTTTCATGCTTTGTAAGGAACTTGGAATGGAATGGATCTGGCCGAGAATTTTCAGTGTGTATGGAATATATGAAAAAGAGACGACAATGATCGCTTCCGGTCTGCGCAAAATGCTGAAAGGTGAAAAAACAGAGTTTACCCCTGCAGAACAGAGATGGGATTATCTTTACAGCAAAGATGCAGGGCGCGCATATTATCTGATCGGCGAAAAAGGCAGAGATGGTGCAGTTTACTGTGTGGGAAGCGGGCAGGCACATCCTCTGTGGGAATATATCATGCAGATGGCGGAACTTACCGGAGCGGATTCACCGGGAATCGGCGCGAGACCATATCCGCCGGGAGCAGTGCGGAATCTGTGTGCAGATATAGATAGTCTTACAAAGGATACTGGATTTGTACCGGAATATACCTTTGAAGAAGGAATAAAAGAAACGCTTTGCTGGCTGGAAAGTCAGAATACAGGAGACAGAAAATAATGAGAAAGAAAATTTCGGTGGTAATTCCCACCTATAACGAAGAGGCAAATGTGGTTCCTCTGTCACAGGCGATCATAGAGGTTATGGAGAAAGACCTCAGTGAATATGATTATGAGATCCTGTTTATAGACAACCATTCAAAAGATAATACAAAAGCGCTTCTTCGCGGACTTTGTGCAAATAACAGAAAGATCAAGGCAATCTTTAATGCAAAAAATTTCGGACAGGCGAGATCACCGGTGTATGGGATGAAACAGGCATATGGCGACTGTGTGGTACGTATGTGTGCAGATTTTCAGGATCCGGTAGACATGATCCCCCAATTTGTCCGGGAATGGGAAAAGGGAACAAAGATTGTAATTGGAGTGAAGAGTGCAAGTAAGGAACGCCGTGGTATGTACCTGGTGCGGGAATGCTATTACAGACTGATCAATAAGATTACAGATATTGATCATATTGATCAGTTTACCGGCTTTGGTCTGTATGACAGAAAATTTGTGGATGTTGTGCGTGATCTGCATGATCCGATGCCGTATCTTCGAGGCATTATTGCTGAGCTTGGATTTGATTATAAAGCGATTGAATATACACAGCCAAAGCGGCGCGCAGGAAAAAGCAAAAATAATTTCTACAGTCTTTATGATTATGCAATGATCGGAATTACTTCTTATTCCAAGGTGGTGATGAGACTGGCAACTTTTGCAGGTTTTATCATTGGAGGACTCAGCCTGGCAGCTGCAGTGGTCTATCTGGTCCTCAAACTCATGTACTGGGATCGCTTTTCAGCCGGAGTAGCACCGATGGTGATCGGTATGTTTTTCCTGGGGGCATTGCAGTTGTTCTTTATCGGACTTCTTGGGGAATACGTTCTGAGCATTAATACCAGAGTTCTTGACAGACCGCTTGTAGTGGAAGAAGAACGCCTGAATTTTGACGAGCCGGAGGAGGACGAGGAATGACAGATACACAGAAAAAACCACTGTGGAAAAACGAACTGGTATGGCTGTTTCTGCTCACAAGCGGACTTTTTGCCATTTTGTACAGTAAATTTATTCTGGGTGGATATGCCTATGTGTTTACAGATACAGGAGCAGATACCATGCAGATCAATTATGCCCAGTATGGACTTTTTTCTTCTCTGTTTCGGAGTGGAGAAAGTGGTTATGTGCTGCAGGCGGGACTGGGAATGGATGTATCATCCTATTATCCGGCATATCTGATTCCCTACAATCTTCTGATCCTGCTTGCTCCGCAGAGACTTCTTCCATGGGCTGTTCTTGCATCTGCCTATCTGAAGATGATAACGATTTCCCTTGTTGGATATCTGTTTTACAGAAAACTGATGCAGGATGGAATCGGAACTATGGCAGCGGCGCTCGCATGGACCTTTTCCGGTTATTTGATTCTCTGGGGACAGCATTACGGCTTTTGTACCTGTATGGCACTGTTTACAGTTTTTATGTATTTTCTTCAGTGTTATCTGAATGGAGAACAGCGCTGGAAAAGTGCAGGGCTCGTGATCACGGTAACGATGCTGCTGATCTCCAGTTATTATTTCCTGTACATGATCGCTTTTTTTGCTGTATTTTATGTCTTTATTTACAGCATCATGCAGCGATATTCCCTGAAACGTACTGCTGGAAAAGTGGCCGGACTTGGCGGTATGGGAATTCTTGGTGTACTGATCGGAGGAGTGGCACTGGTACCGATCGCAGATACATTTCTGGAGAGTGCCAGAGCAGGGGTACTGGCTGCAAAAGGAACTTCTCATTTACTGAGTCCATATAAGGGAAAAACGCTGGGAACGATTGTGGCCAGATTTTTTTCAAATCATATGCTTGGAATTGACAAAGATTATACAGGATATCTCAATTATTATGAGGGAATGATACTTGCGGTCAGTATCCTGACAGTTTTTGCAGTCAGCTATTTTATTGTAAAGAAAAGCACCCGAGTAAAGGCACTGGTTCTTACGGTGTTTCTGGTCTTCCTGACGATCATGCCGCTTACCAGCCGTATTCTCGTATTTACGAAACATTCCTATCGATGGACGTTTATGATATGTTTTGTGGAAGCACTTGTTATTGGGTGTTTCCTTCAGGAGGTATTCAGAGAAAAGAACAGAAAAACAGTTCTGACCGGCAGCATACTTGCCATTGTTATCTGTGGCGGATTGCTGGCATGGATGTACAGCTTTAAAAATATAAAACCGGACCATAAGGTTACGGCAGGAGTAATAGGATTTTTGACAGTCTATCTGATATTATTTGCAGTTGGAACTTCTGTAAAAAAAATGTACAGAATTTTTCCGGCTGCTGTATTGCTGGTTCTGATATGTGAGTTGTTTGTTTTGGATTATCCGTCTCTGTGGCATCGTGAATCTCCGACCAGAAATCAGGTGGCAACAGAATATTACAATGATGGGACAAAAGAAGCTGTGGCTATGCTGAAAGAGCAGGATGATTCGGTATACCGTATCGAGAAATCCTATACATCGGCATCAGAAAACGATGGAATGAGTCAGGGCTACAATGGACTTTCGGTGTATATGAGCACCAATCCGGCGTCACTGGTTGCTTATCATAAGATGTACGGACCGGAAACACTGTCCGGTAATTTCGTAGACTTCAATATGGATGACTATATCAGGAGTTCTCTGCTGGGAACGAAATATCTGATCACAGGAACCGGATACCATGCACCTCAGAAGATATATACATCTGTTGGAGAGGCGGGTGGCAGATCAGTCTTTGAGAATCAGTATGCACTTCCATTTGGATATCTGTATGATAAAGAATGGAATCAGGAAGAAGTAAAAGAAATGTCCGGACTGGACAAAACACTGGCTTCTCTGTCTGGCTTTTATTATACGGATGCAGAGGAGACGCCTTCTTATCAGAAGGCGGACCTTCCGGAGCAAACAGACCTGTCGCTGCTGGATTATGCGGATACAGCGACTGACTGTACGATGGAGAAAGGATCAGAAGGCATTACCGTGAGCAATCTCGGCGCAGATCCAAATGTTGTATTTCCAGGCGTGGCGTCCTGTTTTGCAGACAACGACAAGTTGTATGGACTTTCACTGACAGTAGACGCACCTGATGAAACAGAAATGGCTGTTTATTATCAGACAGAGGGAGATGAAGGCTTCTCTGCGGAGAAAGTTTACACATTTAAAGTCACTGAGGACAACAGGACATGGGAACATCTTGTACCTGGGGGAATCACAGAGCTTCGTGTAGATGTAAGTTCTCCGGTTGAATCAGCAGTGATAAATAATTTCGAATTAAAATCCTGCGATATTACGGAAAGTGGTTATACAGCATTGAAGGAATCCGGAGTTGATGAGGTGACATTTTCTGACAGTACATATCAGGCACAGGTAACAAACGATGCATCTGAGAACAAAATGCTGTGTGTTCCGCTGTTCTATCAGAAGGGATGGACTGCACAGATCGATGGAGAGGATGCCGGTGTGTATAATATCAATGAAGGTATGTGCGGAGTGGAAGTTCCGTCTGGAACTCATGAGATTGTATTAAAATATGAAACACCATACCAAAACTATGGCGTGGGAATGACAATCATTGGAATTATAATTTTTATACTGGTCTTTAGTCAGAATTTATATAAATTTTTTGTAAAGTTGTGTTAAAATTCGTTGGAGTGTGTTATAATGGACGCATAGACAACAAAACAGTTGTTTATAAAAATATCATCCAAAATAAACAGCAAAGGGGATGGGACTATGAAATTTATTATTAGTGGAAAGAACATCACAGTTTCCCAGGGACTCAAGACCGCAGTAGAGGATAAACTCGGCAAACTGGAACGGTATTTTACTCCTGACACAGAAGTGGTAGTAACTTTAAGTGTCGAAAAAGAAAGACAGAAAATCGAAGTAACGATCCCGATGAAAGGAAATATCATCAGATCCGAACAGGTAAGCAATGATATGTATGTATCCATTGACCTGGTTGAAGAAGTCATCGAACGTCAGCTTCGTAAATACAAAAATAAAATCGTTGATAAACAGCAGGCAGCTGCAAACTTCCAGAAAGAGTATCTGGACAAGGATTATGAAGAAGATGAAGAGGTTAAGATCATCCGTACCAAGAAATTTGGAATCAAACCTATGTATCCGGAAGATGCATGCGTACAGATGGAACTCCTGGGACATAACTTTTTCGTATTCTTTAATGCAGAGACTGAACAGGTCAATGTAGTATACAAACGTAAAGGAAACACATACGGTTTAATTGAACCGGAATTTTGATTTTAAATCTGAAGTGTAGCTTGGAGCACTTCATATATGCAGTATGAAGTCCCACCCTTCAACTGAGGGGTGGGACTTGTGGGTATTAAATGTAATAGAAGCAGCCGGCATCAGACAAAAGGGAAAGAAGACATGAATAACAAAAAGAATCTCAAAATGAAACCCGTAGGCAGTGAATACATGGAGCAGTATAATGCACTTCTTCGTTATGTATTTCAGGTAACTGAGCAGGAGCTGAGTTCCATTGGATGGCAGGAGAGAGAAATTATCCGTGCCAAATTTCCTACCATGGAAAAGGCAGATGTTATAGGATGGTTTGATAATGATACCCTGGTTTCTCAGGTGGCAGTTTATCCGATGCATGTACGGATCTTTGGGCAGACTTATGCAATGGGCGGTCTTACCGGTGTAGGAACCTACCCGGAATATTCCAACATGGGGCTGATGCACAAGCTTCTGGAACAGGCACTCAAGAATATGAAAGAGCGTGGACAGGATATCTGTTATCTTTACCCTTATTCCATACCGTATTACAGACGCAAAGGCTGGGAAATCATTTCTGATAAGATTTCCTATGAAATCAAGGATTATCAGCTCCCGAAGAATCATCAGGTTCCGGGGGATGTCCGCCGTGTGGATACGGAGGGAGAAGAGCTGAAAGAAACCTACAAGCGTTATGCCATGAGAACACATGGTGCGATCCTTCGTGATGATCTGGCATGGAATGAGTACTGGTTGTGGGATTCTGATGATATCATGGCAGCAGTATATTATAATGAAAAAAATGAGCCGGATGGTTATGTGATCTACTGGATCGCCAAAGAAGTATTTCATATTAAAGATATGATCTTTAATAATGAGGAGGCAAGGACAGGTCTCTGGAACTTTGTGGCAGCTCATTTTTCCATGATCAATCAGGTAGAAGGCGATACATATACAGATGAACCGCTGGCATTCCTTCTGGAAGATGCGAGTATCAAAGAAGTGATTTCTCCATATTATATGGGTAGGATCGTTGATTTTGTTTCCTTCATTGAGAAATATCCGTTTAAACCAAGTGTACTTGACCGGGAATGGAAATTCCGCCTGGTCGATCCGATCATGGAATGTAATCAGGGAAATTTCCATCTGATAATCTCAAGGGATGGTCATGGACAGGTTATGCGGATCATGGAGCCATGCGAAGATACGATCAATATTCAGACAATGACCACTATGCTGATGGGCTACAAACGTCCGGAATATCTTGCAAAGATTGGACGTATTCAGGCAGCAGAGTGGACGATTGATATGCTTGAGGATGCGATCGAGCAGCAGACTCCGTATATATCAGATTATTTTTAAAATATTTGAGGAACTCTTGACAATAGTATGTGTGCGTGTTATATTACATATAGAACAAAAGAGATGGACAGGGGATGCGGTGAAAATAACTGCATCTCCTTTTTAGCAATGTGAACCGGAGGTGGCATTATGGCTAAGAGAGATTATTATGAAGTCCTTGGAGTCGGAAGAGATGCCGATGCCAAGGCGATCAAACGTGCATACAGAAAACTTGCAAAAAAATATCATCCGGATATGAATCCTGGTGATAAACAGGCAGAACAGAAATTTAAAGAAGTTACAGAAGCTTACAATGTATTAAGTGATACAGAAAAGAAGAAATTATACGATCAGTATGGTTTTGCTGCATTTGAAGAGGGCAGTGGAAATCCATATGGAGCCGGTGGACAGAATGGGGCCGGAGGCGGTTTTCATGGAGGCTTTGGAGGATTTGACTTTGGTCAGGGCGGCAATGGTTATCATGAGTATCATTTTGAAAATAGTAATATGGGTGATATGGGAGATATTTTCGGAGATATCTTTGGAAATATGTTCCATGGTCAGAAAAACAGTGGATACAGTCGTCAGAGCAGTGGATTTGGCGGACAGGGCTTTCACAGTGGTTTCGGAGGAAGCGGATTTGGAGGGCATACCCAGGAAAAAGGCAGTGACCTCAGGTCTGAAGTAAGTATCAGCTTTGAAGATGCTGCATTTGGATGTGATAAAATGATCCGTCTTTCGAATCCGTCAGGAAGCGGTTCCCAGACACTGCAGGTACATGTTCCGGCAGGTATTGAAAATGGCAAGAGCATCCGTCTGAAGGGCAAAGGAAATCCTGGATTTAACGGAGGAGAAGCCGGAGATCTTTTGTTGAAAGTAAATATTCAGCCAAAGCCAGGATACGAACGGAATGGTATGGATGTCTATACAACAACAGAAATTCCATTCACAACAGCTGTTTTTGGCGGCGAGGCAAAAGTCTCTACATTGTACGGTGATGTGATCTGCCGTATTCCGGAAGGTGCTCAGACAGGAAGGAAGATCCGTCTGAAGGGCAAAGGTATCGTTTCGATGAAAAATCCATCTGTTCATGGTGATCAGTATGTGACGATTCGAATTCAGGTGCCACAGAACCTCAGCCCGGAAGCAAAAGAAAAGTTAAGAGAATTTCAGCAGGTCTGCAGAAATGATGAACGGAAAAGAAGAGGAAGCGTAGCATAAAGACGCTTCCTTTTTAAAATTATTTATAAAACAACTATGAAATTTTTGTAAAACTGTCCATTTTCGGCATTTTGTGCATTGATTATTTGATAGGATAGAGATATCATAAGCTACAGAAAAAACAGAAGTCCAATGACAGCAGAGTTTTGCTATGAACAGTAACAGACAGGCTGTAGCCGGAAAGGATGGATATTTTGAATTATCTGAAACAATCAAAGCATTTGTGGATCATACCTGCTTATGGAATTTTTTATATGATCTCGTTTATGCTGATGGAGCAGAGCGATGTAAAAATACATATGATTCATTCATTAGCTGATGATAAGATTCCGTTTTGCCCGTATTTTATTATTCCATATGTACTCTGGTACTTTTTCCTGATCGGAACAGTGATTTATTTTGCGGTATTCTGCCCGAGCAAAAAAGAATATTATCAATATCTCGGAACTCTGGGTGTAGGTATGACACTGTTTCTGCTGATCTCTTATGTATATCCGAACGGACAGCATCTGAGACCGGATCTTGGCAGTACCGGAGGCGGTGTGTTTATCAGTGTGATACGTTTTTTGTATAAAATTGATACACCTACCAATATTTTCCCAAGCATGCATGTATTTAATGCAACAGCAAGCTGTATCGCCTTATATCAAAATGAACGGTGCAGGAAAAATAAATTGTTCACGGTAAGTCAGATCATACTCACAATATCGATCGTTTTATCAACGATGTTCCTGAAACAGCACAGTGTGGCAGATGTTATGACTGCACTGATCCTGAATATTCTTTGTTATCAGCTGTTTTATAGAGTGCTTCCTGCAAGAAAGGAACGTCTGGCAGAAGTACTTACACGCAGAGAGATCTGTACGGTTCCGAATCTGCTCAGCACACTTCGACTGTGTCTGGCAGTTGTATTCTTTGGAATATTTGAGAGATATGGTGTAGGAGAGTACCGTACGGTACTTGTACTGCTCATTCTTGCCGCTGCGGCAACAGATGTTCTGGACGGCAGAATTGCCAGATCCTTTAACAGTATCAGCCAGGTCGGACGTATTCTGGATCCGGTGGCAGATAAGGCTATGCAGGGTGTGATGATTGCGTATCTGATTCCAAGATATCCACTGGCGAAGCTTGTGCTGATCCTGTTTGTGATAAAAGAGTGTTATATGACAGTTGCAGGGTGGAAAGTACTGATGGAGACAAAAGAAACGATTGAGGCACAGTGGCATGGTAAGCTGAATACAGCAGTAACTTATGTAGTTGTACTGATCCTGCTGGCAGGACCGAGACTTCCATATTCTACATCTAATGTACTGATTGGAGCCTGTGCAGTCTGCATGGCAATGTCTCTGAGTATGTATGCAGCGCAGTTTCGCGAAATGCTGGAACACCAGAATGGAAGATATCAGCGGAAAATGCAGGGCGGTTTCAGTGGTAATTAAAAGAAAGATTAATTTAAGGAAGGGGTTTCCTCAGAGGGGAGACCACCTTCCTTTTTTGTCAGACTGTCCTTATAACAGAATCAATTTCCTGGAGAAGATTCTGCCGTTCTTCCTGAAATTTCAGCTTTTTATTGAAACGAAAATATTCTTCACAGCCAAAATGACTAATGAAAGATACTGCATTTGCGTTATGACTGAGATCTGAGATCAGAAACAAAATTTCAGGTCCATCACCAAAAGCCGAATCAGCAAAAGAAAAGCCAAGATGCAGCGCCAGAGAAGTGCGGTTTACAGTATCCTGTCGGATCTTGACATTTTCCTCCAGAGCGTGACGCAGGATCGCGATTACTTCTTCCGGAGCAGAAATACGTTCCTGCTGAGTGAGGGAGAGACTTTGCTCAAGAATTCGGGCAATACGTTCCGTGCAGTCTGTTTCCATGCGGTCAAGCAGATGGTTTTCCAGGCGGATTTTTTGAGAAGTTCGATATTGTTCTGTAAAAGCAGCAAGCGTATTTCCTTCAAGAAGTGAGGCTCTGGCCTGACGGAGTACGCTCTGAAGGGCGACTGCGAACTGGTCTTCTTCCCGGAATTTCAGAAATAAGGTGTTCCATCCATCCAGAAGAAGCCCGGCAACAGTAAGACGTTCATCTGTTGGGGCATGGGCTGCCAGCGTGCAGAGTGACTCTACAACGGATTCATCAAGGGATCCGGAGAGAATTTCAGGAATCCGGTAATCCTGACGATATTTTGCGTAAAGCTGGTAATAAGCACCAAAATCTCTTGCAATCTCTTCATCCTGCAGATACTGACGGATCAGGTTTTCATCCGGAGCAAAATGCATATCCTCATATCCGTATAAAATTGCAGAAAGATCTTCCCAGCCACGTGCAGTGACGAAACAGATGCGGTCCGCCGTATTCTCAATATGGTAAAAATGTTCTCTTTTTAAACTCAGGTAAGAAAGAACAGAAGGATGAAGCCCTTTTGCAGATGCATATTCTTTCCATACATTGAGATCTGGTTCAATATCGATTCGTTTTACGCGGTCCAGAGTGACAATATCAAATTCTCTGGCAGATTTATTGTATTCAACAGGATTTCCGGCGGCAGCAATGATCCAGCCGGATGGAACCGGATGGGTACCAAATGTTTTATTTTGCAGAAACTGCAGCATAGTGGGAACCAGCGTTTCGGATACACAGTTGATCTCATCGATAAAAAGGATTCCTTCTTTACAGCCGGTTTCTTCTATCTTTTCATAAACAGAAGCAATGATCTCGCTCATGGTGTATTCTGTTACGGAATATTCTTTTCCCTGAAAATTCTTTTTTACAATGACAGGGAGACCGACAGCACTCTGGCGTGTATGATGTGTAATTGTATAAGCAACCAGTCCGATTCCACATTCTCTGGCGGCCTGTTCCATGATCGCTGTTTTGCCGATACCGGGCGGCCCGATCAGGAGAATCGGTCGTTGTCTGACAGATGGCAGGAGATAATGGCCATTAGAATCTTTACGCGTATAGACTTGTATGGTTTGGAGAAGTTCCTGTTTTGCTTCTTTGATATTCATAAAATGTGGTATCCTTTCTGCATCTGAGATGATGCAAGATTATGTTTCATCCATATATAACTTATGTGCCCAGACCGGAACTTTCTGATGCAGGGCCTTTTCACGGTAAAAAATAAAAGCAGTCTGATAATCTGTCGGTCTTTCGGGATAAATACCATCTCCGTCTGTGAAGTACAAAAGTCCTTTCAGATTACGGAGAGCTCCGGTGTTACGGAGATTCTGTACATATGCAAAAACAGGACGGAAATCTGTGCCGCCACGACCGTGGATCGTGATATGTGTCAGAGAATTTTTCCAGTCATCTTCGCAGGTAACATGTATAACGTCCTGAATAAAGCTGTCACACTGAATGATGTAAAGGTTCATTTTGCGGAAAAAATTTTCGTGATCACTGAGAATCCCATAAGTCTCTTCCATAAAACGCCGGACTGTAGCGGCGGAGCAGGAACCGGAAGTATCGATCGCAATGACGAGTTCTTCCATGCGGTTTACTTCCTGGTATTCCAGATGTTCAATGAGTGGCATATTGCCATAATGTTCCAGACCATAGAGATAAGGAATATAGTCAAAACTTTCTGTATCTGTATGAAGTTCCTCGCGGTGAACGGCAAAATGTCTGAGAAAACGATGAAAATCATAGCGGTGTTTTTCTCGCAGACTGATTTCTTCCTGCAGACTCCCCGGGGAAGCGCCTCTGCCGCCAGAACCGTAGAGACCGAAACCACCGGTACCATAACTGTTGTTCCAGAGATTTTTCATCTGTTCGAGAAGCTTCTTACGGTCAGCCTGTTTCCAGAACTGATGATCATCCATTGCACAGGTTTCCGGCAGCTCAGGATTCTGCGAATAAAGTATAGCCGGACGATATTCTTTTTTCTCATGATGGATCAGTCGATATACAGCAAGGTCGCAGGCCTGATCCCATCGCTGAGCTTCAGAAGGTATCTCCAGGATCAGATGAAGGAAAAGACAGTGATACAGCATATGCAAAAAAAGCTTTTCCAGAGTATCGGGATCATCCTGAAACGTTTTTATGAGAAAATCCGGACAGAAATAGATGACCCTGCCATCTGTGCCGGCAGAGGATGTTTCTGAGGATTCCTGAAAGGAAAAATTCCAGAGAAGACGACGAAAAAAGGGATATCTGACAGAAAGCTGTTCACGTACAAAATTCCATATTTTTTCATAAAGACCGGAGGTATCCGGAGAAATAGGATGTTTCATAGTTGCTCCTTGTCTGTATCAGAGGGTAAAGTCATGGTCATGAAAGCCAAAGTGGTCTTTTTGGAATTCCAGAAAGAAGGAAAGAATTTCTTCTCGGTGGAGCCGGACAGCTTCCTCAATAAATGTGTCAAGTGCAGCTTCTGTGATTGACACAAACTGACAGAGTTTCTGAATACGAAAAAAATCACCCTGACGGATCAGTTCACTTATGGCAGGCCGGAAACGAAGGGAAAGGTAATGCTGATATTTTTCTTTCCATACAGGATCCTGAACTTCCGTAAAACGTTTTAATGCAATAGCAAGGCGCCTGGCCTCCTGACTGGCAGATTCAAATTCTTTTTCGCAGCTGTCCATGAAGAATGCTCCTTTCAAAAATGGTGAATAATATTTAACCGAATCAAGTAAGTTCCCTGCTTCAATTGCGAATATCCGCTTGACCAGATGAAAGTTACTAAAAAGGATTAAATTCAGTGTATCATTTCGGTGGGAGTTGTCAATGGAAAAGAAATAAGGTATAATCACCATAGTTGTATGACAGTGATATAATTCTAAAGAGAATGATAATGGAGGAAAACATGGAAAACGTATTTATTATGGATCATCCGCTGATCCAGCACAAAATTTCTATGCTTCGTAACAAAAATACAGGAACAAATGAGTTCCGTAAACTGATCGAAGAAATTGCAGTCCTTATGGGATATGAGGCACTGAGAGATCTTCCACTGGAGGATGTGGAAATTGAAACTCCGATCGAGAAATGTAAATCCCCAATGATCGCCGGAAAGAAGCTGGCAGTTGTGCCGGTACTTCGTGCCGGACTTGGTATGGTAAACGGTATCACAACGCTGGTTCCGTCTGCAAAGATCGGTCATATCGGCCTTTACAGAGATCCGGAGACACATGAACCACATGAATATTACTGCAAACTTCCGGATCCGATCGAACAGAGACTGATCGTGCTGACAGACCCGATGCTTGCAACCGGTGGTTCTGCGGTAGATGCAGTCAGAATGATCAAGCAGCATGGTGGAAAGAATATTAAATGTATGTTTGTCATCGCAGCACCGGAAGGTCTGGAACGACTTCACAGAGAACATCCGGACGTGCAGATCTATGTAGGACATCTGGATCGTGAACTGAATGAAAATGCTTATATCTGCCCGGGACTCGGTGATGCAGGTGACCGTATTTTCGGAACAATCTAAGAGACAGCGGAGAAGCAGAAAATAATGACAAAAGAAGAACTGGCACTAGAAGTGATCGCCCGGCTGAAAAAAGAATATCCGGATGCAGGCTGTACACTGGATTATGATCAGGCATGGAAACTGCTTGTGAGTGTCCGTCTTGCAGCGCAATGTACAGATGCAAGAGTTAACGTAGTTGTAGAGGAGCTTTATGCGAAGTATCCGGATGTGGCATCGCTGGCGGCTGCAGAGCCGGAGGAGATCGAGGAGATCGTCCGGCCGTGTGGACTTGGCAGAAGCAAAGCCAGGGACATCAGTGCATGTATGAGAATCCTTCATGAACAGTATGATGACAACATCCCGACAACTTTCGAGGCACTTTTGAAACTTCCCGGCGTAGGACGCAAGAGTGCCAATCTGATCATGGGAGATGTTTTTGGCAAACCGGCAATTGTTACAGATACGCATTGCATCCGGCTTTGTAATCGAATCGGGCTTGTGGATGGAATCAAAGAACCAAAGAAGGTGGAAATGGCCCTGTGGAAGATCATTCCACCGGAAGAAGGAAGTGATTTCTGCCATCGCCTTGTGTACCATGGACGTGAGGTGTGTACAGCAAGAACAAAACCGTATTGTGACAGATGCTGTCTGGAAGACATCTGCGCGAAAAATATATAATGATCTAATCGGCTCCTCAGGATATGAGGAGCTGATTCTTTAAGAAAAGGAGAATTCTGTGATATGAAATATGCAATCATCGGAGCTGGCGGAACCGGCGGAAGTCTTGGCTTTTTTCTGACGAAGGCAGGAAAAGATGTAACCCTCATCGCCAGAGGAAAACACCTTGAGGCGATCAGAAAAAATGGTCTGGGCATGGAACGCCTGTGGGATCATAAAAGAGAAATGATTCCGGTAAAAGCATGCACAGTGGAAGAATACAGTGATACACCTGATGTGATCCTGGTCTGTGTAAAAGGTTATTCTATGACGGAAACAATTCCGGTGATCCGGAAACTTGCAGGAAAAGATACAGTAGTCCTTCCAATCCTCAATATTTATGGGACAGGAGGAAAACTTCAGAAAGAATTTCCGGAACTGACAGTGCCGGATGGATGTATCTACGTATCTGCCAATATTCTGGAGCCGGGTGTGATCCTGCGACATGGAAAAATTCTCCGTGTTGTCTTCGGTGCGAGAAAACCGGAAGAAGAGACGAAAAAGATGCGTGAAATTGCAAAAGATATGGCATGTGAAAATATAGAAGTGATTCTCTCTGAAGATATTCGCAGAGATGCTATGGTAAAATTCTCTTACGTATCGCCGATCGGAGTAGCCGGACTTTACTGTAATGCGACAGCAGCAGATTTTCAGAAAGACGGAGAGGCAAGAGAAATGTTTAAAGCTCTGATCACTGAGATCGTAGCGCTGTCCCATGCGATGGGAATTGAATTTCAGGAGGATCTTGTGGAGCGAAATCTGAAGATTGTGGCACCACTGGCACCGGAGGCAACCACCTCTATGCAGAGAGATGTGTATGCGAGCAAAAAATCAGAAATAGATGGTCTTGTATATGAAATCGTCCGTCTGGGAAAAGAATATGGTGTCCCACTTCCGGAATACGAAAAAGCGGCGGCACGTTTTCATGAACAGGGACTCAAATAAACGAAGGAAGTGATAAAATGCGGAAAATGAAAAGGGTGGAAGATTCCCGCACTGAAAATACCTATCTGATCATGAATAAGCATATCAACAGCTATGGACGTCTGTTTGGTGGTGTCCTCATGCAGTGGATTGATGAAATGGCCGGGATTGTGGCTCACCGCCATGCAGGAACGATTGTCACAACAGCCTGCGTGGACAATCTGAACTTTAAGGCAGGCGCTTATCTTGGAAATACTGTTGTCCTGATCGGAAAGATGACATACGTGGGAAGAACATCCATGGAAGTACGGATCGATACATATGTGGAAGATTCTGACGGTATGCGCAAGATGATCAACCGTGCATATGAAGTTATGGTGGCGCTCGATGAAAACGACAACAAAGTCGAAGTACCGGGTCTGATCGTTGAGACAGAGGCTGAAAAGGCAGAATGGCAGGGTGCGGAAAAACGTTATGCACTCCGAAAGAAAAGAAGGATTGAAGGATTCTGAGAAATTTTCTGATAGGAATGTTACAGGAGAAAACAGATGGCAAAAAGAATTGGCATCATATCTGATACACACGGATTGCTGAGACCGGAAGTGATCAGCATACTTAAGACATGTGACTGCATTTTACATGCAGGAGATGTTGACCGGCCGGAAATCCTTGACCAGCTCCGGTATCTTGGCAGTCTTTATGTCGTGCGTGGAAATAATGACCGTGACTGGGCCGAAAAGCTTTCAGTTACACTGCGATTTAAAATAGAAGGAACGGAATTCTTTATGACACATAATAAAAAAGATGTTGCATGGGATCTGGGAACAGCGCAGGTTGTTATTTTCGGACACAGTCATCATTATTTTGAAAAAATGATCGATGGACGGCTGTGGTTGAATCCGGGAAGCTGTGGCAGGAGTCGTTTTAGCGGAGAAGTCACCATGGCTCTTATGGAAATCGACAATGGAAACTGGAATGTCAGAAAAATCAATTTTTCTGCATAAAAACGAACATATATTTGCTTTTGAATGATTTGTCCCGTTTTATCGTACATTAAATATGAGATACTCCCAATATAAGAAACAAATGTTCGGAAAACATGTTCGGTATAAAGGGAGGAAACCACGATGGTCAACACAGCAAATGCAGAAGGAAGAGTTTACAGGGCAGAGAGAAGTCACGGAAAGAAGAATCGCAGGAAATTTTCCAGTATCATGGCGATGGTATTAGGGGCGATCGTTACAATAGAGATCATGATCATGGGTGCGATGGTTTTGAAACTGGATTTTCATTCTGCAGACAGGATTGCCCTGGCACTTGGCTTTATGGTATTATATTCAGGTGTAGTCATAGCATTGGCAGATAAATAAGGGAGAATGTATGCCGAGATCATTTAATCAGAAACTCAAAATTTTATATCTGATGAAGGCATTTGAAGAGAAGACGGACAGAGAACATCCGATATCCGTAGCTGAGATCATAAAATATATGGACAGTTATGGAATCAGTGTGGAGCGTAAGGCTGTCTACGATGATATAGAGACACTGAGGGTGTTCGGAATGAAGATTGAGAATCGAAGAGGACGTCCTTCGGGATATTTCCTTGCGGACAGAAAGTTTGAACTTCCGGAATTGAAGATTCTGATGGACGCAGTGCAGTCATCCAGATTCCTGACGCAGAAACAGTCCCGGGAACTTCTACGCAAACTGGAAAGTCTGACCAGTGCCAGTGAAGCGAGGAAACTTCAGTATCAGACTTATACAGTACCGGGAGTGAAGTCACCGAACAATGAAGTATATCAGAATATTCAGGGGATTTATGATGCAATTGCGGAGAACCATCAGATCGGTTTCCTGTATTATGAATGGGATTTTTCTAAGAATCTGAAACAGAAACGCGGTGGAGAAAGATACAGAGTAAGTCCGTGGAAATTAATCTGGAAGAACGAAAATTATTATTTGCTGGGTATGGACGAGAAAAGTGAGATCGTCAAACATTATCGTGTTGACAAGATCAAACATCTGAATATTGAGGAAGCTAAAAGAAATGGAGAGAGCATTTTTCAAAATTTTGATATGGAGAAATTTTCAGCCGGAACTTTTGGAATGTTTGGAGGAAAAGAAACTCCCGTCCGGATGGAATTTGAAAACCGTTTTGTTGGTGTGGTCCTGGATCGTTTTGGACAGGATGTCATGCTGATTCCCCGGGATGAAAAGCATTTTTCGATGCAGACGCACATCAGCGTCAGTCCGAAATTCTTTGGCTGGCTGGCCAGCCTTGGAACAGGGGCAGTGATCATATCACCGGAGAATGTACGCAGAGAATATATATCATTTATGAAGAATACTCTGATGAATTATGGAGAAGAATAGAATATGACCGTTAAATCAAGACTTTTGGAAATTCTGGAGAAAGAGAAGGGTGAGACCCTTTCAGGAGAAAAGTTAGCCGAGGAGCTTCACTGTACCAGGGCTGCAATCTGGAAAGCTGTGAAATCTCTTCGGGAAGAAGGATACATGATAGAGGCGGGACCAAATAAAGGCTATATGCTGGTGAAAGCGAATGATCGACTTTCCGTTGAAGCAATACGGCCTTTTTTGTCGTTTCCGGAGGTTTATATCAAAGTTTATCAGGAAGTGGATTCTACGAACCGTGCAGCGAAAGCGGCTGCTGTTAACGGAGAAGCCGGTCATGGAAGCTTTGTGCTGGCGGGATGCCAGACAGAAGGACGTGGCCGGCGGGGACGCAGTTTTTATTCACCGCAGGATGCAGGAATCTACCTGAGTGTGATCCTCGAACCGAAAGGCAGTCTTCAGGAGAGTCTGCTTCTGACTGCAGAGGCGGCAGTGGCAGTTTACAGAGCAGTAAAGAAAATTACCGGAGTTGAACTGGATATTAAGTGGGTTAATGACCTTTATCATAATGGAAAAAAAGTCTGCGGCATTCTTACAGAAGCAGTCACAGACTTTGAGAGTGGAAATATTGAATTTGCCGTGGTCGGAATCGGGTTGAATATTTTTGAGGCAGCGGACGGGTACCCGGATTCGTTAAAAGGAATTGCCGGTGGAATATATGAGAACCGGGAAGCTGCGGGAGAGCTTGACCGCAGCCGACTGGCCGCAGAGATTGTAAATGCCCTGCTTGAGGAAACCAGAGAACTGAGACTTCCGCAGGAATATATAGAACATAATCTTGTGCCCGGAAGGGAAATCTGTATTTCGGACGGAGATAAGATCCGCAGAGCGAAAGCACTGGAAATATGCCCGGATGGAAGACTGAAGGTAGAGGAAGCAGACGGTTCATTGTCGGTTCTGTCCTATGGAGAAGTATCAATTATAATATGAAGTTATATTAAATATAATTGTGAAATGTGCATAATTTTGCATTCCATTTTGAGACAAAATAGGGAGAATGAATATTGACTTTTTTTTGACAAAGAGCGTAAAATAAGTGCAACAAAGACAGACCGGTCATACCAATTTAATGACAATCCGGTCGAGAGAAAAGGAGGGAGAAAGACGGGAAATTTATCAGCCACACTGGCAGAAGAGCTGGAAAGCAAGACTGCCTTTACGATACCGGTGTTTGGCGGAGTGCCGATCGCAGAGAGTGTAGTTGTTACATGGGTGATCATGGCAGTGCTGTTAGTACTTTCACTGATACTGGTTCGTAATCTCAAGGTTGAGAATCCAGGCAAGAAACAGCTTCTTCTGGAATCAGGAGTAAGTTTTCTCTTGAATTTCTTTGAAGGAATTCTTGGAGAAGAGGGAAAAAGATATATCCCTTATCTGATGTCTACCGTTATCTATATTGGAATTGCCAATATAGCAGGTGTCTTTGGTTTCACACCACCTACCAAGGATATGAATGTGACCATAGCACTTTCGCTCATGAGCATTATTCTGATCGAGTACTCTGGTTTTCATAAACGAGGACTCAAAGGATTTCTGCATAGTTTTGCAGAACCGGTTCCGATCATGCTTCCGATCAATATTCTGGAACTGGCGATCAGGCCGACATCATTATGTATGCGATTATTTGGTAATGTCCTGGGAAGTTTCGTAGTAATGAAATTGCTTGAGTTTATATGTCCGGCAATTCTTCCCATACCATTCAGCCTGTACTTTGATTTCTTTGACGGATTCATCCAGGCATATGTATTCGTATTCTTAACATCACTGTTTATCAAGGAAGCAATCGAATAACGGTAAACAATCATCAAATTAGAAATATCCATTATTTTTGAACTATTTTTGTCAATCGAGGAGGAAAAAATTATGTCAACATTAGTAGCAATCGGAGCAGCAATCGCAGTTCTTACAGGTATCGGAGCTGGTATCGGTATCGGCCTCGCAACTTCAAAAGCAGTAGAAGCAATTGCAAGACAGCCTGAAGCAGAGAGTAAGATCAGTAAGAACCTTCTGTTAGGATGTGCACTTGCCGAGGCAACAGCTATCTACGGTTTCGTAATCGGTCTTCTGATCATCATCATGCTGGGCTAATAGAAAAGATATAGACAATGAGAATGAATCAGGATAAGAGAGGCAGGTGGACCAGGTGATAAAGATTGATATCAACCTTGTCTTCACAATCATCAACCTGTTGGTTCTGTATCTTTTGATGAAGAAGTTTTTATTCGGACCGATCATAAATGTGATGGACCAGAGAAAAGCGATGATCGACCAGCAGTTTGCAGAAGCAAAGGAACGACAGGATAATGCAAAAGCACTTCAGGAACAGTATGAGGGTGCTTTAAAATCTGCAAAAGAAGAATCCTACCAGATCATGGAACAGGCCAGAAAAGAAGCAAAAGCTCAGGCAGACCATACAGTAGAAGAGACAACCGCAAAAGTAGATGCCATGCTTGCAAAGGCACAGGAAGACATCCGTATGGAACGCGAGAATGCAATGCGTCAGATGAAAGGCGATGTTGCAGAGCTTGCTATGAAAGCTGCAGCTAAGGTCATTGGTAAGAACAGTGGAGCAGATCAGGATTTATCCTTATATGATCAATTTATAGAAGAAGCAGGTGATCCGGATGACAGCGACCGCCGTTAATTATGCAAAAACACTGTACGAGCTTTCTGTTTCGACAGAAGCCGTACAGACAACAAAAGAAATATTCCGTGAGGTTCCGGGGTTGGCAGAGAGCCTTGAGAACCCACTGGTGCCTTTTGAAGCAAAGAGCAGAGTGATCGACAGAGTGATCCCTGATGAGATGAAGAATTTCATTAAGGTTGCCTGCAGACACAGAAACATCGGTCTTCTGAATGAGATCTTTGAAAATTATGAAGAAATCTGCAGAAGACATAAGAACATCCTGCATGCAGTGATGCGTTATGTAACACCGCCGAAGGATGAACAGCTGAAAGGCATCAAAGCATTTTTGTGCCGGGAATTTCAGGCTGAACAGGCCGAAATAGAGATGATAGAAGACAAAAGTCTGATCGGAGGATTTGTCCTCCAGGCAGACGGACGTGAATTTGACTGGAGCATGCGGGGACGTTACCGTATGTTACAACAGAAACTGACCCGGAGGTGAACACGTTGAGTGCAATCAACCCAGATGAGATTATTTCTATTCTAAAAGAAGAAATAGAAAATTATGATGAGATCAGCCAGAACCAGGAAGTGGGAACGGTTATTTCTGTAGGTGACGGAATTGCAACCGTATACGGAATTGACCATGCCATGTATGGTGAGGTTGTAGTATTTGAAAACGGACTCAAGGGAATGGTTCAGGATATCCGTACAAACAGCATGGGATGCATCCTGTTTGGTAAAGATACCGGAATCAAAGAGGGAACCAAAGTAACCAGAACCGGAAAACAGGCAGGTATTCCTGTTGGTAATGGATATGTAGGAAGAATCGTAAATGCCCTTGGCGCTCCGATAGATGGAAAAGGCGAGATCAAAGAAGAAGGATATCGCCCGGTAGAGAATCCTGCACCAGGAATCATCGACCGTAAATCCGTAACTGTACCGCTGGAAACAGGTATCCTTTCTCTGGATTCCATGTTCCCGATCGGCCGTGGACAGCGTGAGCTGATCATCGGTGACAGACAGACCGGTAAAACTTCTCTTGCAATTGATACGATCCTGAACCAGAAGGGTAAGGATGTACTTTGTATTTATGTAGCAATCGGACAGAAGGCATCTACCGTTGCAAAGGTTGTATCCAACCTCGAAAAATACGGTGCGATGGAGTACACAACAGTATTCTCCTCAACAGCCAGTGACTGTGCACCGCTTCAGTACATTGCACCTTATGCAGGAACAGCACTTGCTGAGTTCTTTATGTATCAGGGAAAAGATGTGCTGATCGTATATGATGACCTTTCTAAACACGCAGTAGCATATCGAGCACTGTCCCTGTTACTGGAACGTTCTCCGGGACGTGAGGCATATCCTGGTGATGTGTTCTACCTGCATTCCAGACTTCTGGAGAGATCCAGCCGTCTGAGCGATGAAAAGGGAGGCGGTTCTATTACAGCTCTTCCGATCATCGAGACACAGGCAGGTGATGTATCTGCATATATTCCGACCAACGTAATTTCTATTACAGATGGTCAGATTTTCCTGGAGAGCGACCTGTTCTTCTCCGGTATGAGACCGGCCGTAAACGTCGGACTTTCTGTATCACGAGTTGGTGGTGCAGCCCAGACAAAGGCAATGAAAAAAGCATCCGGAAGTGTTCGTATCGATCTTGCTCAGTACCGTGAGATGGAAGTCTTCACACAGTTCAGTTCTGATCTGGATGAAGCAACAAAGGCACAGCTGGCATACGGCGGATGCCTGATGGAACTTCTGAAACAGCCTCTGTGTAATCCACTTGCACTCCACGAACAGGTAATTACATTGTGGACAGCAACTCATAAAAAAATGGTTCATGTGGATAAAAAGAATGTGAAACAGTATCAGAAAGATCTTCTGGCATACTTCGATAATGTTTACCCGGAAATCGGTAAAGAAATCGAAGAGACTAAGGTACTCAGTGATGAACTGGGAGAAAAGATCCTTCAGGTTGCAGATGAGTTTAGGGATCGTGCAGCTACCAAATAAATTATTTGTAAAGAATGCGATTACTGTGAAATGACAAGTTTGTCAGAGACAGTAACCGGCAGGAGGAATTTATGGCAAATGCAAGAGAAATAAAGAGCAGGATAAGCAGTGTCCAGGACACAATGAAAATTACCAATGCCATGTATATGATTTCCTCTTCCAAAATGAAAAAAGCCAAAAAGATACTGTCGGATACCGAGCCGTATTTCTACAATATGCAGAGTGCGATCGCACGTATCCTCCGACATATTCCGGATATACAGCATCCGTTTTTCAGTGTCCGCCACCTGATTCCTACAGAGGAACGTAAGATTGCGACGATCGTGGTAACAGGTGATAAGGGTATGGCAGGTGCCTATAACCACAATATTACCAAGATGACAGAGGAATTTATGGCCAATACTCCTGGCCACCATAAACTGTATGTCCTTGGTGTTGTAGGAAGACAGTATTTCAGTAAAAAAGATGTCGATATGGATGGAAGCTTCCGTTATACTGTACAGAAGCCAACCATGCACAGGGCAAGAATGATCAGTGAGGAAGTTATAAGAGGCTTTCTGGAAAGAGAAGTGGACGAGGTGCATATCATCTATACACAGATGCAGAATGCAGTTGTGATGGAACCGGTAAATATGCAGCTTCTTCCTTTAAAAAAGACCAGCTTTTCACCGCTTGAGATGCCGGCAGAAGTTCATCAGGAAGAAATCGAAATGTTTCCTTCCGCAGATGGCGTGCTGGATATCATGATTCCAAACTATCTGACAGGTGTGATCTATGGATGTCTGGTTGAAGCATATGCCAGTGAGCACAATGCCAGAATGACCGCTATGCAGTCATCTACGGACAGTGCAAAGAAAATGCTTCAGGATCTGTCGATTCAGTATAACCGGGCACGTCAGGCAGCGATCACACAGGAGATCACAGAGGTTTGTAGCGGTGCAAAGGCCCAGAAAAGGAAGTGACGAGAATGAGTAAAGGTAAGATCGTACAGGTCATGGGACCTGTTGTAGATGTTGTTTTTGAAGATGGAGATCTGCCGGATATCAAAGATGCTCTTGAAGTTGAAAACAACGGTAAAAAATGTGTTATGGAAGTTTCTCAGCATCTGGGAAATGATGTGGTTCGATGCATCATGCTGAGTGCCAGCGAGGGACTTCAGAGAGACAGAGAAGTAATTGCTACAGGAAGTGGAATCAAAGTTCCTGTAGGTGACTGTACTCTGGGAAGACTGTTCAACGTTCTCGGAGAGACAGTAGATGGTGGAGAATCTCTGGATGATGCAGAGCATTGGGTAATCCACAGAGATCCGCCGAGTTTTGAAGAACAGAAACCGGCAGTTGAGATCCTGGAAACAGGAATCAAAGTCATCGACCTTCTTGCTCCTTACGCAAAGGGTGGTAAGATCGGTCTGTTTGGTGGTGCCGGTGTTGGTAAGACAGTCCTGATTCAGGAGCTTATCCAGAATATCGCTACCGAGCATGGTGGATATTCTATTTTCACCGGTGTTGGTGAACGTTCCCGTGAGGGTAATGACCTTTGGAGTGAAATGAAAGAATCCGGCGTACTTAAGAAAACAGCTTTAGTGTTCGGACAGATGAACGAGCCGCCGGGATCCCGTATGCGTGTTGCGGAAACAGGTCTTACTATGGCAGAATATTTCCGTGATACAGAACATAGGGATGTCCTTCTTTTCATTGATAATATTTTCCGTTTTGTACAGGCAGGTTCCGAGGTATCCGCACTTCTTGGACGTATGCCTTCCGCAGTAGGTTACCAGCCGACTCTGGCTACAGAGATGGGTGAACTGCAGGAGCGTATCGCATCCACAACATCCGGATCCGTTACTTCTGTACAGGCAGTTTATGTACCGGCCGATGACCTGACTGACCCGGCACCGGCAACAACATTTGCACATTTGGATGCAACGACAGTTCTTTCCCGTAAGATCGTTGAGCAGGGTATTTACCCGGCCGTAGATCCACTGGAATCTACATCCCGTATTCTTGAAGCAGATGTTGTAGGTGAAGAGCATTACGAAGTAGCACGCCGTGTACAGGAAATCCTTCAGAAATACAAAGAGCTGCAGGACATCATTGCAATCCTTGGTATGGAAGAGCTCTCTGACGAAGATAAAAATACTGTATTTCGTGCAAGAAAGATCCAGAAATTCCTTTCTCAGCCGTTCCATGTAGCTGAGAACTTCACAGGTATTCCTGGAAAATATGTTCCGCTTAAAGAAACAATCCGTGGATTCAAGATGATCATCGATGGTGAGATGGATGAATATCCGGAAAACGCATTCTTCAATGTAGGAACTATAGACGAAGTAGTTGAAAAAGCAAAAACTCTGGAACAGTAAGGAGTGAGGCTTATGCAGAATACATTCGGTCTTGAGATATACGCTGCAAACAGACAGTTTTTTTCCGGAAGAGCGCAATCACTGATCATACCGGCGGAAGATGGACAGAAAGAATTTCTTGCTCATCATGCGAATATGATCTGTGCCATTGTTCCGGGAGAGCTTCGCTTTCAGGATGCGGAAGGAAATTGGGAGACAGTGGCAGTAAGTTCAGGGTTTGTTGAGATGATCAACAACCGTGCAAAACTGTTCTGTCTGACGGTAGAACGTCCGGAGGAAATCGATATCCGAAGAGCTGAAGAGGCTCGTGATCGTGCCGAAGAGCAGCTCCGTCAGCAGCAGAGTATTGTAGAATATCACAGAAGTCAGGCTGCGCTTGCAAGAGCCATGACCCGACTCCGTGTAACAAAAGAATTAAAATGATATCAGGGTTCCAAAGGTCATAAATAGAGTTAAAAAGAGAATTGCTATTATATAGTGATTCTCTTTTTTTTGACGAAAAAACGAAAATAGGCTCATATATACCACATTATGTTAATTGTAAAGAAAATTAGGTTGTGTTATACTCTTTTATACGACATTATTATTCTATAATGCAATTTCAACCGTGCGAAGGAAGAAAATTGGTATTATTGATTTGGAACACAGCCGGTACATTACAGTGCGATCATGGCAGCTCTTGTAGTATCTGCAATTCCGATGATCATCATGTTTGTCTTCATGCAGAAATATTATGTTGAAGGTATTGCTTCTTCTGGTATCAAAGGCTGATATAAATAAAATATAACAGGGAGATTAAATATTATGAGTAAAGAGAAATTAAATAAAGCGAGAGAATTCGAGCAGGAACAGTTAAAAAGAATTTCTCCGGAAGAACGTCCCTGCTATCATGTGACAGGTGGTTCCGGATGGATCAATGATCCAAATGGATTTTCCTTTTATAAAGATGAATATCATCTGTTTTATCAGTATCATCCGTATTCTAATGAATGGGGACCGATGCACTGGGGTCATGTGACAAGTAAAGATCTTATCACCTGGGAGAGACTCCCGCTTGCCATGGTTCCTGAAGAAGCCTATGATAATTTCGGATGTTTCTCCGGAAGTGGTATTGAGCTTCCGGATGGTCGACATCTTCTGATGTATACCGGAGTTGGATATGTAAGTGATATTCCAATGGCCAATGGAGAACTTCCAACACATCAGACACAGTGTCTGGCAGTGGGTGATGGAACGGATTACGAGAAATATGAAAAGAATCCGGTCATTACCGGAGAAGATGTTCCGGCAGGAGGAAGTAAAGTCGACTTCCGCGATCCTAAGATCTGGAAAGATGAGGATGGATTTTATTATGCAGTTGTTGCAAATATGACGGACGATGGAAACAGTCGAATCCTTCTCTTCAAAAGTACAGATGCATTCCAGTGGCAGTATGTATGCGTACTTGACCACAGTGATGAAAAACTTGGAAAAATGTGGGAATGTCCGGATTTCTATGAAGTAGACGGCAAGCATGTTCTGGTCGTAAGCCCGATGGCAATGATGCCGGAAGGACTGAAGTTCCATGTAGGTCACAGTGTTATTTATCTGACAGGAACCTATGACAAAAAGACACATCAGTTTATCAGAGAAGATGTGCAGCCACTCGACAGCGGAATTGATTTCTATGCTCCACAGAGCATGCAGACACCGGATGGCCGACGTGTGATGATAGCATGGATGCAGGCATGGCCGAATTCCAAGTTTGTTCCGGATGGTGTGAAATGTTTCGGACAGATGACTCTTCCAAGAGAAATCAACTACCGCAACGGAAAACTCATTCAGCAGCCGGTTCGTGAGATTGAAAATTATCGTGGAGAATATGTTCACTATGAGAATGTGGAAATCTCCGATGAAACTGTTCTGAATGGTGTAGACGGACGTGTACTTGACATGACAGTGAAGCTGAAGGTAACAGATGCATTCAAAAAGTTTACCATTAAGCTTGCTGCTGATGAAACCTATGATTCTGCGATCACTTATGATCCGGTAAGAGAAGTTCTCTCTCTTGACCGCAGCCGTAGTGGATATATGTATGACATCCTTCATACAAGGGATATTCAGGTGAAACCGGCAGGTGGTGAAGTGACTTTGAGAATCCTCATGGACAGATTCAGCGTAGAGATTTTTATCAATGACGGAAGCCAGACTGCAACGATGGTACTGTTTACTCCTCAGGAAGCAGATAATATCAGTTTTGCAGCAGATGGAAAAGCTCAGATAAGCGTTGATAAATACGCCCTTACCTTTTAACAAAATATATGAGAGAAGGCAGACGATGCGTTATGCTCGCCTGTCTTTTTTCGTTTTTGAAAGCAGTATTTTTCTGTTCAGGAAAGTGAAGCTGTGGTATACTAAAGTGCAGAAAAGACAGAAACAAATCATTTCTTAAAACATAAGAAAGAAGGATATTACAGCAATGAGTGAGACAAGAAAATTATATTATGAAGATGTATATACAAAAGAATTTACTGCAAAAGTTCTGGAATGCAGAGAAGGTAAAAAAGGATATGAGATCATTCTGGATCAGACCGCTTTTTATCCGGAGGGCGGCGGACAGCCATGTGACCTTGGTACGCTGAATGATGTGGAAGTTCTGGAAGTACATGAAAAAGATGGAGAGATCATCCATTATACAAAAGAAGCGATTGAAGCAGGCAGTGATGTTACCGGAAAGATTGACTGGGACAGAAGATTTGACCTGATGCAGCAGCATTCCGGTGAACATATTGTCAGCGGACTTGTACACGAAGCTTACGGATACGACAATGTCGGATTCCATATGAGCAGTGATGTGATCACAGTAGATTTAAGCGGCGTACTGAGTGAGGCACAGCTTGCTGAAATTGAGGCAGAGACGAACCGTAAGATCTGGGAAAACAGTGAAGTAGAGATTACTTACCCATCCAGAGACGAACTGGACAAACTGGATTACAGAAGCAAGAAGGAACTGACCGGGCAGGTGCGTCTGGTACGTTTTCCGGGATCCGACCTCTGTGCATGTTGCGGAACACATGTGACACATACTGGTGAGATTGGCGCAGTCAAGATCCTGACAGTAGAAAACTTCCATGAGGGGATCCGTCTGACCATGATCTGTGGAAAGAGAGTGATGGATTATCTGAATATGGTAAATGATCAGAACCGTCAGGTATCCATGAAACTTTCTGCAAAGATTGGAGAGACCGCGGCAGCAGTGGCACGTCTGCAGGATGAAAATTTCCGTCTCAAAGGCCAGGTGAACCACATGTTTGATGAACTCTGTACAGTAGAGGCAAAGAACTGGGAAGGTGCAGGAAGCGTGCTTCTTTTCCATGAGGGACTGGAAGCTGATCAGGTACGCAGAATGGCAGATGCGGTTATGCAGAAATGCAACGGATGCTGCGCCGTATTTTCTGCAAATGGAGATGGAAGTTACAAATATGCGATAGGAGAACAGAATGGTGATCTGCGTCAGTTTACAAAAGAGATGAATGCGACATTAAATGGACGCGGCGGTGGAAAACCATTCTTTGTACAGGGATCTGTCAAGGCTGCTGAAGAAGAGATTCGTCAGTTTTTCAGACAGTGATCTGTGAGGTAAGAGAAGATGTTTGGAGAGTGTCATGCACATGCATTAATGAATGGTGTAAACTATCGGGAGGCAGTAGCATTACATCGGGAAAAGGCAAATGAAGAAGCCGTGCGGCAATGTCTGCGGGCATATCAGGAAGCAGAGGTTTCTTTTGTAAGAGATGGTGGTGATCCTTATGGAGTGTCGGAGCTGGCAGCAAAACTGGCCCCGGAATATGGGATTGATTATCGCACACCTGTTTTTGCAATTCACAGAAACGGACATTATGGAGAAATCGTAGGACACGGATTTGATAATCTCAAAGAGTTTCACGGACTGGTGCTGAAGGCAGGAGAAGAAGGTGCAGATTTCATCAAGATTATGACGACAGGACTTCTGGATTTTAAGAATCACGGCAAAGTGACAGGAGAACCGCTGGAGGCAGAAGAAGTAAAAGAAATGGTACATATTGCCCATGAGGAAGGATTTGCGGTCATGAGTCATACGAATGGTGTGTATGGAACGAGGGCTGCTATTGAAGCAGGGGTTGACAGTCTGGAGCATGGGAATTATATGGATGAAGAAACAGTCACTATGCTGGCAGAGAGCAGTACAGTCTGGGTGCCGACGCTTGTGACTGTGCGCAATCTCATTGGATGTGGTCGTTATGAAGATGCCATATTAAGGCCAATTGCTGAAAGAGCAGAAGAATTACTTTGCCTGGCTTTTCAAAAAAGAGCAAAAGTAGCTCTTGGAAGTGATGCAGGCGCCTATATGGTTCCACATGGAAGAGGAATCTGCCAGGAATTTGATTCTTTTTGCCAGATTCTGGGAAATACGTCCAGGGTGACAGAATGGCTCAAAAATGGAGAAAAAGAAATCAGGGAGAGATTTCGGAGGAAATAAAATCAGGGAAAAGTGGAAATATTACATAGGAATAAAGGAGACTGTTATCAGGAACAGATGTAATCGTCTGTTATAAATAACAGTCTCTTTTTATATTGTTTATCGTGTAGTATTTCCTTTTATGAATCTGACATCATTTACAACAACATCATCTGTCAGGTTTTCGCCGTTTATTTTTCGTAACAGTACATCGACAATAGTGTCAGCAAGCTTTTCAAATGGTTGGCGTACATAAGAGAGTGAAGGATATACATAATTGCTTATATCTACACCATCATACCCGACAATAATATAATCATCTGGAATTTTTTTCCCTTTTTCCAATATATATTTTATTGCATAAGATACAATAATATCTGTCGAAAAGACACCATCTATTTCAGGATGACTGTCTAACTGTTTTTGAATAATTTTGCAGTAAGAGGAAATATCAAATTCATCGGCTTTTAATTCATAATCAATACATTTGATATTATGTTCAAGCAATTCATCTGCAAATACAGAGTGTCTCATCCAAGCAGGGGATTTAATGTCAGAGTCTCCACGAATCTGAAGGACACAGCGCGCATTGCCGTCTATAAAAGGTCGGGCAGCTAACTTACCACCGCGAATATGATTAGAGTGAACAGAAGGAATTGACTCATCAAGGAATACATCCATTGCAACGAGCGGAAGAGACAAATCCTTGTAGTCAGAAGTCTGGAGATAGTGAGTAGCTACAATTGCTCCATCTACTTTGTTCTGTCGAAGCATATCCAGATAACTTTGTTCGCGCATGTCATTTCTTTGTGTATTACAGAGTATGAGTTTATATCCATGGTTAAAAAGAGAAATTTCAAGCAAATGTGTCATTTCTGCAAAAAAAGGATGAGAAACATCAGGAACCAGAAGCCCTATGAAGTTGGTTTTTTGCTTGGAAAGACTGCGGGCAAGCTGGTTGGGCTGATAATTTAGTTCGGCCATTGCATCGTACACTTTTTTGTACGTATCTTCAGAAATATAACCTCTTTTATTTAGTACACGAGATACGGTAGTGACGGACACACCGGAAAGAGCAGCCACATCTTTGATTGTTGCCATGTAAGAACCTCCTTTAAATATTAGATTTATAATAATATATATTGAAAAATGTGTCAACCGTTAACATAAAAAATATGTCAACCGTTAACATGCTGCGCAAAAATAAAAATATACAAATAATGCACAAAAAAATGTTGCAAAATTCATAAAAACAATAAAATGTGACGATACATATTGACAAAATACAGAAGCAATGTTATTCTCGTCGTATCAGATGTGATAACCGGTTGACATACAAGAAAGGAGATTAATATGAAGAAAAAAACAGCAGCAATGGTACTGGCAGCATTAATGGCATTCTCTATGACTGCATGTGGAAATGGCAGTACACAGAAGGAAGATGACAGTACAGCAACTGATCAGGAAACAACAGAAACAGCAGACAATGCAGCTACGGAAGATACCACATCAGGTGATGAAACAGTTGAGCTTCACTGGCTTAATAAGTGTGAAAGTGATGTGGAAGCTCAGATATGGCAGCAGGTAGCAGATCTTGTCCATGAGAAATATCCGAATATCACGGTAACAATTGAAAATACAGACTGGACAAGTTACTGGACAAAATTGCCGGTAGAACTGGCGAGTGGTAATGCACCTGATCTGATTTATATGCATTTTTCCAGAGCATCAGATTACACAAACTCCATGCTGTCAATCAGCGATTATATTGAAAAAGATGAAGATATAAACATTGATGATTTCTATTCAGGAATTCTCGATTCCTTTATATTTGATGATCAGGTTTACGCACTTCCATATGATTTTGGTCCATATATTATGTATTACAACAAAGATTTGTTTGATAAATATGGAGTTGAATATCCAGATGAAAATACAACCTGGGAAGAATTTAAAGATAAATGTAAACAGCTGACACAGGATGGAAACTATGGAACTGTATTTGCCTCCAGCCTGGATTATTATGATCCGCAGGTTCTGTCACTGGGAGGAGAAATTATTAACGAAAAAGGTGAATTTGATATTACAGGCGATAAGACTACAGCAGCGTTACAGTCTCTGGCAGATTTGATCAATGTAGATAAAGTTGCTCCAAAGATTGCTGATACAGCGAATACAGTATGGAACTGGGAACAGTTTGAAGGCGGTAATATCGGAATGTTGATAGATGGACCATGGACTGTCACAAATGTTGTTAATTACTGTGATTTTAATGTTGGATATTCTATTATTCCTAAGGCTGAAAAGCAGGTTACAACAATTAATGGTTCAGCACTTGCTGTAACTTCAGAATCAAAACATCCGAAGGAAGCATATCAAGCACTGGAAGTTCTTACAAGCCCGGAAGCACAGAAACTTCTGGCAGAGAATGGAAGAGCACTTCCGTCACGTGATTCGGTGAGAGATTACTATTACGAATCAACAAGTGAACAAGAAGGCCTGGAAGATGCAATAAAGAAATCTATAGAGATTGGTATGCCATATTATGTTACCAAGAAATATTCTGAAGTAAGCACTGTTTTCAATTCAGGAATGGACACAGTTTGGGCTGGCGAAGTATCAGCAGAAGATGCAGCGAAAGATATTCAGGCACAGGTAGACATGATTTTACAGTAATAAGGCAGATAAGGCAGGTGAGAGGACTTACCTGCCTTGTTTAAAAAGAGGTGAAAACAGACGTGAAAATAAATAAAAAAAACAAAACATGTAGAAAAAAAGAGAAGAGTGATATTGGTGCCGCGATTTTGTTTCTTGCCCCCAATTTTATTGGATTTATGATATTTACACTGATACCAATGGTATTTTCGTTGGTTATGAGTTTATATGACTGGCCTCTTACAGGAACTCATACATTTGTTGGATTAAAAAATTTTATAACTTTGTTTACCAAAGATATTTTGTTTTTTAAAGTAATGAAAAATACGTTTGTATATGTTATCGCATATGTGGGGCTGAATGTAATAATAGCACTTGGAATGGCCGTTTGGATTACAAGCCTGAAAAAAGCAAATCAATTTTTTAGATCAGTTTTTTTTCTTCCAATGATGGTAGGTATCGTATCTTCAACCATGATTTTCAAATGGATTCTGAGTGACACGGGAATTGTAAATACAGTGCTGCGTTTCTTTGGAGCAGAGGGGTTCAACTGGTTTGGAAGTACAAAGACAGCAATGATAGCAGTTGTGATTGTAAGTATCTGGCAGGGATTTGGATATAACATGGTTATTTTTATTTCCGGCTTACTTAGTGTTCCAAAATCATTGATAGAGGCCGCTAAGATAGATGGGGCAAATTCAATTCAGATCTTTTTTAAGATAACACTTCCTGCAATGTCACCATCAATTTTCTTTGCAGTGGTAATGACCGTCATCAGTTCCTTTCAGGTATTTGATCAGACTTTTGTATCAACAATGGGCGGACCTAATAATGAAACTAACACGATGGTACTGTACCTGTATAACAATGCATTTAAGTATCAGAGACTGGGCTATGCGTCTGCAATTGCCTGGGTATTATTCTTCTGTATGCTTATTATTACAGGCATTTTGATGAAACAGCAAAAACGTTTAGTAAATTATGACTCATAAGCAGGAGGCTTACATGAAGAGAAAAAGGGGAATTGTATCAATTGTTCTTATCAGCATAATAGCTGTAATATTTATTATTCCGCTGATATATATGGTTTCTACATCATTGAAACCAAAGTCTGAAGTTCTGCAAAATACTTTATCATTGATTGGTTCCAGAGTAACTACTGAAAACTATGAGAGAGCATGGAATGCATTTCCATTTGCCAGATATATGTTTAATTCAATTTTCGTCGGACTGGTAACAACGGCACTGACAGTATTTACATCAGCAATGGCGGCATATGCATTTGCAAGATTGAAATTTAAGGGAAGAGATAAGGTGTTTTTTGTATATCTGTCAACATTAATGGTGCCGATCCAGGTAACTATCATACCATTATACATGATATTACGTATATTGGGATGGCATGATTCTTATGCTGCATTGATCGTACCTCCGGTTTTTAGCGCATTTGGTGTGTTCATGCTCCGTCAGTTCTTTCTTACCATCCCGGCAGAAATTGAAGAGGCAGCGAAAATAGATGGATGTAGCAGGGTGGCAATTTTTCTGAGAATCATTCTGCCGATGTCAAAACCAGGTCTTGCATCATTAGCAATATTTACGTTTGTAAATTCGTGGAAATCTTTCTTCTGGCCATTGATCGTTACATCATCAGACAAGTACAAAACTCTTCCTATAGGTTTATATGCGTTCAGCGGACAATATGGAACAGACTGGTCAGCATTGATGGCTGCGACAGCAATCAGTATTATACCTGGAGTCATTTTCTATATAATTTTCCAGAAATCTCTGGTTGAAGGAATATCACTGACAGGAATGGGCGGAAGATAGATGAGTAAGGAGGGACAGTAATGTCTTTTGTATTTAACGAAGCAGAATTCAAAAAGGAAAGCGAAGAGTTTTATAGTACATATCCAGCTGATGTATCGGAAATCGAAAATGAATTGAATCAGCGTTATGAGAAAGAAAAAGTATCTGCAATGGTACAGAAAAAATGGACATATGAAGCAATCGCACAGAAATGTAAAGTCAAAGTTTTCAGGTACTGTCCTTTTTATTCGGAGGTCATTACAGGAAGGGACAGAAATTCAGTTGCAGGGGCATTTCCTCCAATACCGGGGCTTGGCTGCTGGGCGCTCAGAACACATTATCCGGTAAAGGAATTTGATGACTGGAGAAAAGAGTATGTGGAAAGAAATCTTCTTTTTGCAGAAATGATGACAGATCATTCACATCATTACGCAGATGTAGAGCGTGTACTTTATTGCGGATTTGAAAAGATTAGAAAAGAAATTGCAGAGATGCAGGTCGAAAGTACAGATGAGCAGGAATTCAAGGACAGTATGCTGGCAGCCTGTGATGCGGCAATTGCATTGGGATATAAATTCTCAGAAGAAGCAGACAGAATGCTCCAGACAGAAAAAGATGATTCTGTACGGGAACAGCTTATCCGAATCCGTGACACAGCAGGAAGAGTTCCACGTCTTCCGGCAAAGACATTTTATGAAGCATTGACATCTGTATGGTTTACAAGAGAACTTTGTACTGCAATGGAAGGCAGCGGATTTGCAGTTATGGGACACTATGACAGGATTCTGTATCCATATTACAGAAAAGATATTGAAGAACAACGAATCATAAAAGAAGAGGCTCAGAATCTGATAGATTGTATGATGCTGATAACAGAAGCAAGATGGAAACATAATGAGAATACAAGTGGAACAAATGCTTCTGTAGTGATTGGCGGTTGTGACAGGGAAGGAAATATTATTTATAACGAAGTTACGGAAATGATATTAAATTCATTTGAAAAGTATGAGGTATCTAGTCCTAAACTGCAGGTCAGAATATCTTCAAAACATCCTGATAAATACAAAAAACATGTTGCACTGATCGCAAAATTAGGACGAAACTGTCTTTCAATCCTGAATGACGATGTTTTGATCGAAGCTCATCACAGAGCAGGGAAAAAAATAGAAGATTGTAGGATGTACCTTGCAGGTGGATGTCAGGAGCCGGTTCTTTCTAACGAATGTAATTCAAGAGCATTTATGTATCTTAATTTACCGCTGCTTTTGGACGCAATGCTATTTCCAAAAGAACTGGACTTCTGGTCAAAGGAAAATCTCAGAATGTCCAGAGTTGATACAGCACAGAATTTTGAACAGTTTTATGAGAGCGTTGTATATAACACGGCACAGTTTCTTGCGATGTGTGCAGTACATTATTATCGCTTTGAACAGATATGGAGTGAAATAAATCCGATGCCATTATATTCTGCAACTATGAAAAGCTGTATTGAGAAGAAGACCGAAATTACAAAAGGTGGGGCTGTATATAATTCTACCAGCTTTTCACTGATTGGAATTGGTACGTTTATTGATTCACTTTATGCGATCAAGAAGACTGTATTTGAAGACAGAAAATATACACTGGAACATCTGAAAGAGATGATCAAGGCTGATTTTCAGGGGTTTGAGGCAGATAGACAGTATCTGATGAATAAGCTTCCAAAATATGGACAGACGGATGCCGAAGTAGATAAACTTGCAAAACAGGTATTTCATGATCTTGCAAAACACTCTTCAGGTATGCCAAATCCAAGAGGTGGATATTACGAAGCTTCATTATTTGCATTCTTCTTTTATGATTTTGTAAAAGAAAATACATGGGCAACACCTGATGGAAGGCATGCGGGACAGAGAATATCAAGAGGCTGTAATCCAGGTGAAACTTCGGAAAATATAGATGCTGCTACACTGATGAATTCTCTGCGCTCAATTGATATGGCAGAATATCCAGGCTGTGGGGTGACATACCTGGAAATGCCGGTAAGTCAGACAGATACAGATGTAGCATTATTTGAATATATACTGAGTGCCTTTGTTCATTGTGGAGGTAGTGCATTAGACTTCAATGTAGTCGATAAAGATAAATTGATAAAAGCAAAAGAGAATCCTGATCAGTACAGAAATCTTGTGGTCAGAGTGTGTGGCTACAGCGCTCCATTCATATCATTGAGCGAAGAATTACAGGATGAAATTATACAGAGGGCTTTAAGAAATGGATAATACAATTCGAATTACCAATATTCAGCATTTTTCTGTACATGATGGACCGGGAGTCAGGACAACTGTATTTACTAAAGGATGTAATCTAAAATGCCAGTGGTGTCATAATCCGGAAACAATACAGGCGAAACCTCAGATTTCTTACAATGAAGAATTATGTATTGGATGTGGAATGTGTACTCAAATATGTCCAGAACATCACAGATTTGATGTACAGAATGGCAGGCATATTTATGAAAGAAAAGATTGTAAAGTATGCGAAAAATGTGCTGAACAGTGTCCGACCAATGCTTTGTCAGTGTATGGAGTCAGTAAAACAGTTGAAGAGATTGTTGAGGAAGCATACAGAGACTCTATGGTATTTCCAGAGTTTGGAGGAGTTACATTTTCAGGTGGAGAATGTCTTCTTCAGGCGAAAAATATAAAGGAAACAGCAAAAATTCTGAAGCAGAGAGGAATACATATCTGTATAGATACCGCTTTAAATGTAGCATGGGACACAATAGAAGGGATACTGCCATATACGGATCTTTTTTTAGTAGATGTCAAAGCTGGTACCGAAGACACGCACAGAAAATATACTGGTGTAACGAACAGAATGATAAAAGAAAATTTGCAAAAATTATCACAGGAAGCGGACATCTGGATTCGTATTCCAATGGTACATAATGTGAATGATACAGAACAGGAGCTTGATGAAATAATAAAATATATCAGTTCATTGGGTGATGGAGTCAAAAAGATTCAACTATTAAAATATCATTCTTTAGGCAAAATGAAATACCAGTGGATTGGAAAAGAGTGTGTGAAATTTGAAGAACCGGATGAAGTGCACAGAGAATATATATTAAGTAGAATGAGAAAGTTGCCGTTTTATGTTGAATGGAATTAATAGCGTACAGAAAGATGATGACAGAAAAATCTGGAGAAGAGAATGGAGATACCAGAAATTAGATAAAGAAAATAATTTCTGCATACCATTTGATTATATGACTACAGACTGGCCAGATATTAAGATGTTTGATGTTGAAGAGAAAGATTTCCGATTTAAAGCAGAGGGATATGAAATCAGTCTTATGCTGGATGTTGGTATGAATCATGTAATTTATATAAGGACACTAGGAATCAGCATTATATGGGATGCTTTTCAGAACAGATTACATTTAAATAATCAGGAAACCTATCTTCATCATCAAAATGGAATTATCCAGCTGAAAATTACCCGAAAAGGAACTGAATGTCGAGTTCAGGGAGGTGAGAGAGAACTAAATATATATGATTCGGGGCAGTATGATTTACATGTACAGATTGATACAAAATGTGGAAATGCCGGAGCATTTGAAAGTGAAAATAATGGGATGCTGGTATGGATGGAGGTATGTGGAATTCATACAGCCGATGAGTATAAGGAAGAGATTATTTCAGAGGAAACGAGAAGAGAACTGGTATGCAAGGACAAATTATTTTTCAAAAATGATCATTATTCAATTTATTATAATCATCTTGAAGATGAGATGTATGGAAAGCCAGATGCATATGTAGTTTCTCCTGAACATGTGATTTCGTTGCAGCGGGTGACAGAAGAATTTCAGTGGTGTCATAACCCTATGGGAGATATGACAAGAGTATTGAATAGAGGAAGTGAATGGAAGAGAGAAAGTTCACGGGAAGAATTCAGAATCAGTACCGGAATTCCAGCTGTAGATGCTGCATTTCAGATTGCAATGGATGTTCTTGATAAGGCAAAATCTCCACAATATGCCTTTGAGGGTGAACAGGGAATGTGGTCAGCCGGAGCTTTTCAGGGAACTGGAATGGGGTTTGGAGTCTGGTGTCGGGATACAATGCAGATGCTGCTAAGAGGTATTGGCTTTATTGAACCTGGTATAACCAGAAGAACAGTAGAATATATTCTAAAATCAGGAAAAGACAATGCAGTGGATGGCCTGGCAGCAGTAGTTATTTCTGTCTGGGAGTACTATCTGGTTTCACATGACAGAGAACTCTTGTTAAAAAATGCAGATACGATAAAAGCAAAAATACAACAGTGTGAAAAAGTATTTAACGAAGAAAAAGGATTAGTTTATGCAGCATTCTGTTCCTCAAATGATGCTTACGAAGATACGGAAGCAGGGGGCTATGCCTTAAGCACAGAAATTTATTTTATGTATGCTTTTGAATGTGCATTTAATATCCTGAAATGTCTAGGAGAACCAGCGGAACACTATAAATTTTTAGCAGCACAGATGCTGGAAATGATACGAAATAAGTACTGGAATCCGACCGCTGGAATATTTACGTCGGGGCCTGACGGGTCAGTGGCATTTAAAGATGAGGTATGGGAAACAGCAGGTGAAGAAGGTGTTATCTGGAACATCTGGGGAATCGCATCTGAAGAGCAGAAAAATTTGATTATGGATAATCTGGAGCATAAAATAATAACACCGTATGGTATTCCGCTGATGCCGGGACATCTTGAAAAAACTCATTTGGCAAGGTCTGTATGGACGGTTTATACGACCGGATATGCAGTTGCAGCTGCAGAACTTGGAAAAGAAGAATTACTTGTCACTTTGATCGCACAGCAGATCAGAAATGCTGTTTTTAATAAGACATTTTATGAAGTTTATAATGCAGATGATGGACGAGCATGGAGATGGCCTGCACAGACATGGAATGCAATTGCTTATATATCGTTATTACTGTCAGGTGTATTCGGTCTGAAAAAAGATATAGAAGGAATATGGTTTGAGGGATTTATTCCGACAGTGTTATCAGAAATCAGAATTTTCAATCTCAGATATGTCAATATGTGTCTTGATGTGTCCTCAGAAGGTGAAGGGAAAATTGTAAAAATGACACTGGATGGAGTAGAGGTCAAGAAAATTTTCTGGAATTTGCAAGGACATCATAAGGTAAAACTTATATGCAGAAAAGAGGACTAAAATGAAGGGAATTATAGTAGAAAAAGATGGAACGATTCGTCTGGCAGATGATATTCCGATGCCAGAACCAGGACCATATGAAGCATTGGTCAAAATAGAAAGCTGTATGATATGTAATGGAACAGATATGGAAATTATTCGGGGAGAACTGCCGGAAGCTCAGGTATTCCCGACAGTTCTCGGACATGAAAGTGCCGGAAGAGTTGTCCAAATCGGTGAAAAAGTAAAAGCCTATAAAATTGGAGACATGGTTGTTCGCGCAAGTCTTCCAGCATCTGATAAATATGCAAGTTCCTGGGGTGGATTTTCCGAATACGGACTGGTGACAGATGCAAAAGCCATGGAAGCAGATGGAAAGTTATATTCTCCAGGATTGACGCAGCAGGTTGTGCCGGATGGGATTACAGCAGTGCAGGCATCCCTGATGATCACACTGAAAGAGACATGCAGTGCAGTGAACCGAATGAATGTAAAAAAGGAAGATCATATTGTGATCGTCGGAGATGGACCGGTTGGTCTGTGCTTTCTTTCCAACTTGATCTGTGAAGGATATACGGATGTACAGATGATTGGAAATCGTGACAGCAGCCTGGAAATAGCTAAAAAGATCGGTGCAAAAGAAGTGTGCAATAATCACGATGCTGATCGAAAAGCGGAATTTCTGGAGAAAGAAAAAGGCAAAGTTACACTTTATCTGGATACGATCGGAAGTCTGACAACGATTGACCAGGGAATGAAGATAATCGCGCAGGAAGGCAAGATTGCAGTATATGGCCTGAGAACAGGAAATGAATTAAAACTTGATATCAGTCAGATGAGAAATTTTACGGTTCAGTTTGTACAGTGGCCGATTGAGACGGAAGAGATGAAAACGCATGACCAGATTGCGGAGGCAATTCTGAATGGAGAACTCAATACAGATCTGTTGATTTCACATGTATTTCCTGTTGAAAGATTTCAGGAAGGGTTTGATGCGATTAAAGAGAAAAGAGCGCTGAAAGTAGCATTGCTCTTTGGTGGTGATAGATAGGGGACTGCCTATGTTAAAATGCAAAATCAACATAAATCTGTAGAAAATCCCGGCAAAACTGCCGGGATTTTAAGTTATGACAAACATCTGTTGCAGAAGACCAAATCACAGGTCTTCTATTTTTAATGCAGTATAGATATTGGTCTGCCTGGAATCGGCCGGGTTGAAAGTGACCTTCACGGAACTGCCGGTAAGAAGTCCGCCAGTGGATTCATTAGAGGCACTTTCTGTATTGCAGGTGATCCGCACGCCATCAGAAGTCAGAAGGGTGATGGTGTTGGCAGTGGATGCAGTAATTTCTCCGGAAATAGTGAAGCCGGTATTGCGTTCACTTAAGTTTTCCGGGATATCTCCGGTGATACCGAGGATTGTGAGTCCATCAAGGGTTGTTCCATTGAAGTCTCCGGTATAAATTACATTTACATGTGCTCCGGATTCGATTCCACCACTGAAATAACAGGGAATTGCAGACATGTCCAGATTCAGGATGTTTGTGGTATTCTCTGGGGATACCTGAAGGATATTTGTCTGAATGTTCTGGATCACAGCCCGGAGTTTGTTTTCCGGTTTGATCTCAACTCCCTCCTGAGGTGCAGGAGTAGGAGTGGGTGCAGGCACATTGAGCGGATCAATATCAGAAACACTGTAGATTTTCATCTGAGAACCATCAAGTACATTTGGATCATCGGCTGAAGCTGGACCAAAATCTCCCTTATAGTGAAGATAAACCCAATTGCCGGCTTTGATGCCGCCCTGATAATATTGTTCTGTTCCTGTGATCGGGAAAGTAACGGTTTTTCCACCTTTAGATCTGATCGTAATGGAATTGGCGGTCAGATTCTGAACCTGTCCACGCGTAGTTCCTTCTTTTACTTCGGAAGTATCATGATAGTCGTCAACAACTTTGAGCACGCGGACAGCACCTGTATCCGTACTGTCAAGTTGCCCTTCGTAGATTACGCTGACAGCATCGCCACAGAGCATTCCGTCTGCACATTCCAGAGTTGCCTGGGAAATATCAAAGACATAGTTATCCGATCCGCTGAGAAGAGTAAGCTGATTACCGGTAAAATACTGAAGAGTACCCCGGATCTCATCCATATATACACGGGTGCTCCCAGGATTGATGTCCTGAATCTGTGTATCTTCTGAATCTGAGAAACGATCAACAACATCTCCCAGACTGCAGCCGGATAAAGTGATCAGAAAAAGTGATCCGATACAGACCACCAGTATTTTTTTCATGAAACTCCTTTCTGTGTTACAGCTTCAGGCTGCACACGGAACCAATACGTATAAAAATCAGTAAAGCCAAGAGATGCATACAGTCGTTTGGCAGCGGTATTTCCCTGAACGACCTGAAGATAGGCATTTTCAGCACCTTTTTTCATGCCCTCCGTGAGAAGTGCAGTACAGATCTGGCGTGCAAATCCCTGTCCGCGATAGTTTTCCTTTACATGGATCGCGTAGATTCCGATGTAGTCACGGTCAAGGATACCAAGTCCTGTAGCGATGATCTTCCCCTCTTTCCAGATGGAAGCACAGATCGTTTCTTTGGGAATGGCACGATACATAGAAGGAACAACGGCCCGGTGGATCGGGTTTGTCATTCCTTTCAGATCAAAAAGACTTGTGATCCAGATATCCGGAATCTCATCCGTGATCGTTACGGCAGAATATGGCGCATCCAGACGTGCATCACTCAGATGAAGCGTCATGACTTCAGTTACATGCTGGATCTCATAACCACGGTTTTCGAGAGTATAATCAAAATCCGGAGATACCAGCGGACTGATCTTAAAGATAGCAGGAGATCCCAGACGTTTGTAAACATCTTCGCAGTAGGCAACCTTTTCACGCCATGGAAGCGTAGAGTTTCCAAATTGTTCCACACTGTTGGTACGGTGCGTATAGAAATAAGAAAATCGCAGGATCCAGCCATCGTAAAGCTCCATTTTGTGAGATGGCCAGGCATTCAGCGACATATCTTCGATTTTTTTGATATTTTTTTCCATGATGAAGATAAAGCCCCCTTTTGCTGTTGCTTTTTATTATACCCAACAGAAGCGGATTGTGCAACTGCAAGTCCGGTGCATAAATGTCGGAAATACAGAGAATTTGGCGAACGAATCTTCTTTACAAAACGGCACGGTCCGTTCTATAATAAAACTCACCAGAGATCTTCTGGTATTCATAACCGTCGGTTCAGACGGAAATCCCTTTTTTATAATTGAGATAATTGTATACAGAAAGGAGTGTGATTGGTGTTATTGGTGGCAGGATACTGCTTCTGACGATCACCGGAGTTGCTGTTTTAATGGATCTGTATCAGATGAAAATAAAAAACAGCTGGATCCTTTTTTCGATGCTGATCGGGTTCGGATATGATCTGTGGCGTGGAGGATGGAATGGAACGGCATTTTTTATTTCAGGTACAGGAATTCCGCTGGTGGTTCTCGGATGGCTGTTTTATTTCCGAATGCTTGGTTCGGGAGATATCAAACTTTTTTGTGTACTGGGAGGAATTATGGGACCAGTACATATTCTGTGGTGTATCTGGTATGCATTTCTGACAGGAGGGCTGCTTTCACTGGCCATTCTGATCTTGTGCGGCGGTTTCAGCCAGCGAATCCAATATTTGGTCAAATATATGAAAATGTATATCCGGACAGGCGAACGGAAAGCTTATTACCGAAATGGGACTGCGTGGGAAAATATTCATTTCACGGTTCCTGTCTTTATGAGTGTGATGCTGTATGCAGGAGGTATGTATTGAAAAAACAAATTTTTGCAGTCTGTGATCTGGAGGCAGAGTATGCCTGCAACTTTATGGACTATCTGAATCAGAAGAAAAATATCCCTTTTGAAATCCAGGCTTTTACCAGTGTGGAAAGTCTGGTGGCATATGTGAAGAAGAACCCCGTAGAGTTGCTGTTGATTTCTTCGGAGGCAATGTGCCGGGAAGTAGGAGAACTGGATATTGGTAAGATCGTGATCCTGACAGAGGGAAGTAAGCCAAAGGAACTGGAGAAGTATACTGGTGTGTATAAATATCAGGCATCATCAGATGTAGTACGCGAAGTGATGGCCTGTTATGGTGCGGAGAAGGCAATTCTTCCGGCGCAGCTGCCAGTATTAAAGAAGACGACGGAGATACTGGGAGTATATTCGCCGCTGGGAGGCTGCCTTCAGACTTGCTTTGCACTGACACTGGCGCAGATATTGGGCAGGGAAAAAAGTGTCCTTTATCTGAATCTGGAAGAGTATGCCGGGTTTGAAGAACTGATGCAGAAAAAATTTTTACATACACTCAGTGATCTTCTGTATTTTGTAAAACAGGGAAGTACAGGGATTGCAGTTAAGATGAATGGAATGGCAGAGAGTATGGGAAACGTGGATTTTATTCCACCTGTGCAGTCACCGGAGGATATCAGAGGAACTTCCTGGCAGGATTGGGAACATCTTTTGCAGGAGATCATTCTCCACAGTTCTTATGAGATGATTGTACTTGATATAGGAAACGGGATCGAGGAGGTTTTTCAGATGCTGGACATGTGTACTACGGTTTATACTCCGATAAAAACAGACAAAATGTCACGGAGTAAACTGGCACAGTTTGAAGAACTTCTGAGTGTGCGGGATTATCCGCAGATTTTGAGCCGTATGGTAAAACTGAATCTGCCGTATGGACAGGAAGTCCTGGCAGAGCCGTTTCGCGCAGAGCAGCTGGTCTGGGGAACGCTTGGCGATTTTGTCAGAGAACTGCTCGGAAAGGATGAGGTATGAGTAGAGAAACTTTTCAGTCACTGAGAATGCTTCTGATGGAAAAACTGGACCTTGCAAGAGAACTGACCGATGAAGAGATCCTGGAAGAAATTGATACACTGATTCTGGAGAGGATGCGGGATTCCTGCCTTTCTCTGAAGGAAAAAGTACAGCTCCGTCAGGAATTGTTTCATTCTGTAAGAAAACTGGATGTGCTACAGGAACTGATCGAGGACGAAACGGTGACAGAGATCATGGTGAATGGTCCGGATGCAATATTTGTGGAACGGGCCGGAAAGCTTTCCCGTTGGGAAAAGACCTTTACTTCCGGAGAAAAGCTGGAAGATGTGATCCAGCAGATCGTCGGAAAATGCAACCGGGTGGTCAACGAATCAATGCCTATTGTGGATGCCCGTCTGGAGAACGGAGCCAGAGTGAATGCGGTGGTCCGCCCGGTTGCATTGAATGGTCCGATACTGACGATCCGCCGTTTTCCGGATACACCGATCACCATGGAAAAACTGATCGCGCTTGGAAGTCTGCCTGCGGAATGTGCGGAATTTCTGAAAACACTGGTCAGGGCAAGATATTCCATGGTCATTGGCGGAGGAACAGGAAGTGGAAAAACAACGTTTCTAGGAGCACTGTCCAATTTTATACCCAGTGACGAGAGACTGATCACTATTGAAGACAATGCAGAACTGAAGATTCAGGGTATTGAGAATCTGGTACGGCTGGAGGCAAAGATGGCAAATACAGAAGGTGCAACATCAGTTACGATACGTGATCTGATCAAGACCGCTCTTCGTATGCGACCGGACCGTATTGTTGTGGGTGAAGTCCGCGGAGGCGAGGCGGTAGATATGCTACAGGCACTGAATACCGGTCATGAAGGCAGTTTGAGTACGGCACATGCCAATTCGGCCGAGGATATGCTCTCTCGTCTGGAAACAATGACTTTGATGGGAGTAGATCTTCCGCTGGAAGCGATTCGACGTCAGATTGCCTCAGGAGTGGATATACTGATCCATCTGGGAAGAATGCGGGATAAAAGCCGGAAAGTACTGGAGATAACAGAAATCTGTGGATTCGAAGATCATGAAATAAAAACCCGGACATTATATCAGTGGCAGGAGGGAAAAGGGCTGGTGCAGATTGCGTCCCTTCTGAACCGGGAAAAACTGATACGGGCAGGGGTGACTATATGAAACAGAATTATGCGGAATATCATTTTTCAAAAACAGAGATTCTGAAATATCTGATACAGAGCATTCTGCTCTGTGGAGCAATGGATTATCTGTTTTATCAAAACTGGTGGCTGATGCTGCTGACAGTTCCTGTTACTGTCCTGTTTATGAGACTGAAAAAGAAAGGATTGATCAGAGAACGAAAAAGGAAACTGAATTATCAGTTCAAGGATGCACTGAATGCATTAAGCGTAGCTGTACAGGCTGGTTACTCTGTCGAAAATGCAGTGGCAGCATGTTCCAGGGATCTGGAGAGACTGTATCCGAAAGAGACAGATATCGTGAAGGAGTTTCATTACATAGAAACACAGCTCAGAGTCAGTGTTCCGGTTGAGGAACTTTTACTGAGTCTTGGAGACAGGAGTGGTATTGAAGATGTGGAAAATTTTGCTGCAGTATTTTACACCGCCAAGAGAACCGGTGGAGATATGAATCGGATCATACAGACTTCTGCGCGGATGCTTGGAGACAAGATCGATGTCCGTAAAGAAATTGAGACAACGCTGGCGGCGAAGAAAGCAGAACAGATGATCATGAGTCTGATGCCGGCCGGAATCATTCTCTACCTGAAACTGACCTCTCCGGGATTCTTAAGCGTACTGTATGGAAATCTTTTTGGAATGTGTGCGATGACACTTTGTCTGGGGATTTATGTGTTATCTTACTGGCTTGGGCGCAGAATTGTTGATATTGAAGTGTAGGAGAAAGCAGTATGTGGGTACATTTTATTATTTTTATGACAGCGTTTGGCACTGTGCTAGTCTGGAAAGCAGGGTGGCTCAGGCTGGATGGTATTGCTGATAAAGAAAGCCTCCGTTTGTTTCTGATCGTTGCCGTCTGTGGAAATCTGGCAGGAATGGCGATGACACTGACAAATGGAAACAGTGAAATTTATCAGAAAGGCCACAGAATCGAGAAGAGTGAGGATGGGGCTTATACGGAGGAACTGCAGGTTTCCGTAGGTGATGGGAAGCCGGAGAAAGTTGCTGTTCAGATTCCGGAAAAAGAGACAGAAGAAACGGAAGCGGAAAATGCACAAGTGAAGCAGTCACCGGAAGAAATGAGACAGAAAGAGCTGAAAGAAGTGATTGAACAGTATAACAGGGAAAAACAGGATCCGGATTATTATTATCTGCCGGATTCCTGGGATGGCCAGACACTTAAGTGGCAGAAACCCGGGGAGAGTACTGGAACACTTCTGGCAGCACTGGCCCTGTTTGCGGCAGTCGTGCTGATGTTAAAAAAAGCGAGAGAACAGCAGGAAGAGATGGCCAAACGGGCAGAACAGCTTCTGATGGATTATCCGTCGCTGATCATGAAGTTTACACTTCTGATCCAGGCAGGTATGACGGTTCGCAGAGCATTTCAGAAGATCAGTTCAGATTATCTGAGAAATTGTCCGAAAGAAGGACGATATGCATATGAAGCCGTGACGACGACCTGCCATGAAATGGACAGTGGTGTGGCAGAACTGGAAGCTTACCGAAGGTTTGGAGAGCGGTGTGGACAGATGAAATATAAAACATTTTCTACGATCCTGATTCAGAATCTCCAGAAAGGCGGACACAGGATGGCAGATCTTCTGGAAAAAGAAGCTCTGGAAGCATGGGATGAAAGAAAAAGAAAGGCAAGGGTAATGGGGGAAACAGCAGCAACAAAGTTGCTTGTTCCAATGATCATGATGCTTGCGGTGGTGATGGCGATCATCATGATACCTGCATTTTTGTCGTTCTATGGATGATTGTATAAAAAACGAGGAGGTAAAACAATGCGGGATTATCTGCAAACAGCAAAAGAATTTGTATACGAAGAAGATGCAGTAGGGGTTGTGGAGATTATTCTGATCCTGGTGGTGTTGATCAGCCTTGTCATTATTTTTAAAGAGCAGCTGACAAATCTGGTACAGGCAATCTTAAGTAAAATCACAAAACAGAGTAATTCAATTTGATGAAGAAAGGAGAGAGCCGATGGAGAAAAAGGGCAGTATTACTGTTTTTCTGGCGCTGATCTTAAGTCTCCTGCTATCACTGGTTGCAACGAGCATTCAATCTGTGCAGGCAGCGGCAGCGAGAACACAGATTTTGAACAGTATGGATATTGGACTTTATTCTTTGTTTGGACAATATGATCGTTTTCTTCTGAAAAATTATGATCTGTTTTTTCTGGATGGAACACAGGGAGGAACAGATCTGAATCTGGCAGCAGTTTATGATAACTTTGAGTCTTATATGAAACCGATACTGAAACAGAACAGTCAGAAGCTGAAACTCAGGCAGGGTGGTTTCAGTGGATATCGTCTGGCAACAGATGAAGATGGCGAAGTCTTTTACCAGCAGGCAGTCACTTATATGAAAGATACGCTTGGAAGTCAGGGAGTACAGACACTTGTGAAGCGATATAAGAAAAAAGAGCAGAAAGTGAAGCAGGCAGAGAAAGATGGAAAACAGGCGGAAGCAGGGAATACACTGGAAAATTATGATTCCGAAATGAATTCTGCGGCACAGAAGAGCCAGGAAGCCAAAGAGGCTTCAAAGAAGGAAGAATCCGGAGATTTTGGTGATGGCACTTCGGGAGAGAGTTTTTCAGATGGAGAGGTAAAACCGCAGGTGGTAAATCCAGTTCCGGTGATTCAGAGGATTCGGCGTATGGGACTTCTGGATCTGGTCGTTCCGGCATCAAAAGGAATTTCTGATCAGAAAATCTCACATGGAGATCTGTTATCAGGAAGAACACTTCAACAGGGAATGGCGATGCCGCAGAAAACGGGAAAAGATAATTCCGGATCAGCAAAAGTACTGTTTCAGCAGTATCTGATGGAGCATCTGGGAAACTATATTTCTCCTTCTGAAGCAGGGCTGCATTATCAGCTGGAATATCTTCTGGCGGGAAAGAAAAGTGATCAGGAAAATCTAAAAGCCGTGGCAAAGCGTCTTCTGCTGATCAGAGAGGGAATTAATGCATCCTGTCTTATGGCGGATGCCGGAAAAAGGGCCCAGATTCAGGCACTTGCCCTGGCAATTGCATCGGGATTTCTGATACCGCCTGCAGCAGTGGCGATTGAGGCGGCACTGATTTTGTGCTGGTCCTTTGCAGAAAGTATTCTGGATCTTCGGGAGCTGTTTCATGGAGGCAGAGTACCATTGACTAAGACGGCAGCAACCTGGCAGCTTTCTCTGGAAAACCTGCCGAATCTCCTTGAGGGACTGGACAGCCAGAGAAGGGATGCGAAAGGTGGAATGTCCTATGAAGATTATCTGCAGGTGCTGCTTTTGTCAAAATCAAAAGCAGTCAAGCTGACAAGAGGTATGGACATGATCGAAGTGGAAATCCGCAGTACAAAAGGAAAGGAAGGTTTCCGGCTGGACTGCTGCATAGAAGCGGCTGAAATATCTGTGGATGTAGAGGCAAACCGAAAGCAGACTTTTTCGGTGACAAGGCAGTACAGTTATATTTAAAAACTGGATTTAAATGGATTTAAGGAAATACGGGCGGCGACGAGCCGCCCCACGGAAAAGAGGTGCAGAAAGATGCTTTTTCAGAAGGAAAAAGATTATGGGAATACTATCACAAAGATAGGTAGAAAGAAAAACAAAAAAAACGAGACTGCAAAAAAGAAAAGAAAAATAAAAAAAGAAAGGAAATGCTCTCTTAAAAACAGAATCCTGGCTTCCTCGATGGTCAGAAGAATCTCAAATTTATTTTTAAACACATCTTCTGAAAAAGTATCTTTCTGTGCCTTGAACAAAAAGGCGAGTCTGGCGCTGGAAACAGCACTTGTGCTTCCTATGTTTTTGCTGGGAATGGTGACGATGATCTCTTTTATGGATATTTACCGGATTCAGACAGAACATCTGCAGGCATTATGTGAAAAGACAAAAGAAGCCGGAATGTATGCATATGTGCTGGATGGAAAGGGACCGGAAGAAATTACATTGCCGGATGTCTATGCATATACTCCGATCGGAGCATTTGTTCCTTTGCCGAAGGTATGGATGCATAACACAGTAAAAGTCCATGCATGGACAGGAGCTGATGAGACAGCGTTTTCCGGAGAGACCAGAGAACCGGAAGAAATGGTGTATGTGACAGAAACGGGAACGGTATACCATAAGAAGGCAGGATGTCGTTATCTGAAGGTATCCATTAATCAGATTTCGGGTTCATCTCTGACGCATGCCCGTAATGACAGCGGACAGAAGTACAGTCCCTGTGAAAGCTGCAGTCGAAATCAGAAACCATCCGGGGTGGTGTATGTTACATCTTCGGGAAATCGATATCACAATCTTGCTACATGCAGTGGCTTGAAAAGAACTGTAAAACTGGTAAAAGAATCACAGCTTGGAGGAATGCATGCCTGCAGCAGCTGTGGATAAGAGGCAGAGGATTATGCAGATCAGAGAAGTAATGACCGTGTTGTTCCTGGCAGTTATGGGCTGGAAAGACTGGAAGAAAAAAGAAATTTCACTGTTGCTGACAGGTACTTATGGAATCATTGGTCTTGCCTTTAGCATTTATGCAGAAAGACCACTGGAAGACTGGCTGCTGCCATTTGGTGTGAGCCTGATGATACTGGCGGTAAGTGTTCTGACCGGTGGAGAGATTGGAATGGGCGATGGCTGGATTTTTCTGGCACTAGGAACAATGCTGCATACAGAAATGTATGTAAGAATGGCATGTATCGGAATGTTGATCGCAGCGGTGTATGCGGGAGTCCTTCTGGTTATATGCAAAAAAGGACGCAAGACAGAAATTCCACTGGTGCCTTTCTTACTGTTTGGATATCTGGGAGGATTATTGCTATGAAAGCCAGAAAAGGAAGTTTTACAATAGAGGCAGCCTGCGTGATGTCGCTTGTGCTGATAACGGTAATGGGAGTTTTATATCTTTCCTTCTTTGTACATAATCGTTCCTGGCTGACGGCTGCAGCGTACGAGGCGGCACTGGCGGGAAGTATAGAAGGTGTACAAAAAAACGGACAGATATATGAAGCCGCTTCTGCAAAAGCACAGGAACTTGGAAATGTGGGATTCTTTGGCGCAGAGAATCTGTCTTACCAGGTCAGCGATGGAAAAACAGTAAAAGTCTCCTATCAGGCAGATACAATCGCTGGGTTTGGAGGTTTTCGCTGGGTACTGCGGACGGAGGGCAGTTCAAAGATCATTCGTCCGGCGCAGTGGATCCGCAAAGTAAAAGTAGCATCTGAAATCGTGAAGGATACAGAATAATAAGAGTACAGGATCATATAGGAGAGTGTAAAATATGTTTGCAGAATATAAAAGAGATGTAAGTCATAATTATCTGATCCTCCATGGGGATGAAACAATCAATACCACTTCTTATCAGGTACGGATCCTGACAGGAAATATAATGTCTTCTATATTAAAATGCCGCATGCAGGGACTGGATGGAACATGGCTCTTTTATTATGATATCACTTCAAAGCAGTCGCTGGCATCTTTTTACGAACAGCGTAAACTGCAGGGAGAAGATCTGGAAATGATTTTGAAAGGATTTCTCCATGTAATAGAAGAAATGGCAGAGTTTCTTCTGAATACGGAACAGCTGGTGCTTTGCCCGGAATATATTTTTCTGGATGTGGAGAAAAAAGAGGTTTCGTTCTGCTGTCTGCCGGATTATCACCGTCCGGTGCAGGAACAGTTTCGGGAACTGACCGAATATTTGTTGCCCAAACTTGACCATGAGGATCCGACAGCCGTAAATCTTGGATATGGAATTTACCGAAAAGCCATGGAGCCAGGGATGCAGCTGGAAAATATTAAGGAATTGCTTTATCGATCTGAGAACAGTAAAGAGAAAATTGCAGAGAGCGATACAAAAATCAGAGATAAGGAAGAGTACGTGGAAGAAATGGAGGAGCCACCGCAATTTTTTCAGGAGGAAAAAAAGGAGAAAAAGGACAGGAAGTGGCAGCCTGCAGCCGGGTGTGCAGTGGGGGTTCTGTTCCTGCTGGGAATTCTCATTTTCCGCTATCTGGGATATTTTCCGGAAATTCCAATAGAAGTTGTATTGGGAGCGGCAATACTCCTGATGGGAGTTGGGGCAGGATGGACCTGGATGGAAGAAAAAAAGAAGAAAAAACAGGAACAGTCTGCAGAATGGAGAAATAAAGTACAGCGGGAACTCGCCGGAATGAATATAGAAAAACATGAAACAGAAAGAAACAATACAGGGAGAAAAGAAATAAAAGATATAGAGCAAAAGAGTGAAAAACAAAACCGTACAGAACAAAATTCATGGGAATGTGAGAAAACTGGTGAGGATACAGCAGAACAGGAAACATATGGTGAAACGGTAGTTCTTTCGGCAGGACAGCTGTCAGGTACAGCCAGCCTGGTAAGTCGGGAACCCGGAGAACTTCCGACGGTTTATCTGGAACGGGAACTGACCGTGATCGGAAAGCTGGAACAGGCTTCGGATGTAGTGATCTCGCTTCCGACAGTCAGCCGGGTGCATGCAAGAATACGCAAAACAGGTGAGAACTATTATCTGGCAGATCTGAATTCCAGGAATGGAACTTCTGTTAATGGCAGACTGCTTGGGGCAGAGGAAGAATATTTTCTGCAGGATGAGGATCAGGTGGATTTTGCTCAGGCAAGATATGTATTTCTGAAGGGATAGATAACTTCTGAAAAGAAAATCACCGGACATGCTGGTTCGAGGGCAGTATTTCGGACAGTACAGGTGAAGTGTTGCCTTGCCACAGGGAACGGCATCTGCTAAAATAGACGAACAACAGCAGAATACATATGTATTCTCTGAATACAAAAACAGAGGAGAGTAACCTGTGGAAGAATTACGCAAAGAGCCGGTGACTGCCGGTCTGATCCTGTTGAATATTCTGGTATTTCTGATCGTGGAATTTACAGGAAGCTCCCAGAATACCATGCATATGCTGGATTGTGGAGCTGCCTTTACACCAATGATCATTCAGGGGGGAGAATATTACAGACTGTTCACCTGTATGTTTCTGCATTTTGGAATTGAACATCTTCTGAATAACATGCTGGTTTTATTTGTACTTGGGAGCAGACTGGAACAGGTAATTGGAAAAATAAAATTTCTGTTGATCTATCTGATCGGTGGAGTACTTGGAAATGTGATTTCTTTACTGATCGAATTACGTACGCAGGATTTTGCTGTATCAGCAGGAGCATCCGGAGCGGTGTTTGCAGTTATGGGAGCCATGATCTATATTGTCATTCGCAATAAAGGATGGCTGGGTGATCTGTCTATGAGACAGATTCTGGTCATGGCAGCTTTTTCTCTGTATTTTGGTTTCGCAAGTACGGGAGTGGATAACACAGCCCATGTAGGCGGGATGGTGTCCGGGTTCTTTCTTGCAGTGATTTTTTATCATCCTGGAAGAAAAATATAAAAGGAAGTACCTTCTTTCGGAGTGCTTTCTACACATAGTGTACCCTGGTGGGCTTCAATGATCTGCCGGGTGACAGCAAGCCCGAGGCCAGTGCCCCCGGGCTTGTATGTTACGAAGGGACGAAAGGCGTTTTCAATCTGGTCTTCTGTCATGCCACATCCGTTATCCGAGATGGTGATCTGGACACCGTCCGGAACGGCAGAAGCGGAAAAAAGGATTTTGCCGTGAGTATGCTGGATAGATTCCTGCGCATTACGGAGAAGGTTAAAAAGAGCCTGACGGATTTTTGTCTGATCCAGACTGATCTGGGGAAGATCACGGGGGATGTCAGTCTCAAAGGAGATTCCAAGGTAGTCCAGTGCCGGTCGAAAGGAACTGGTAATTCGATCCAGGCAGATACTTAAATTTGTCTGTACAAGGGAAATGTGACCGGCATTTTGATATCTGGAAAGTTCATCCAGCAGCTCACGGATATAGTTCAGATTTTCCATAATGTTATCCCAGTGTTCGTTGAAACAGAGCTGTGGCTGTGAATCCGACAACATCTGCATTTCACTGGTGATCAATGCCAGCGGATTTCTTATTTCATGCGAAAATGTGGACAACATCGACTGAAACTCTTTTTTTGTTTGTGTGATAATGTTTTTTTCCTGCATAATCTGTCACCTCAATCTGAGTATATTATGCAAAAATATCGGAATCAACAAATTTCGTATTGAAAAAATCGCGAAAATACGAGACAATAGAAAAAGAAAACAGTTTATTTGTAAGGAGGACTACATCATGGAAAACTGTATTTTTTGTAAAATTGCAAACGGAGAAATTCCATCCGCTACTTTATATGAAGACGAAGATTTTCGCGTAATTCTGGATCTCGGTCCGGCGTCAAAGGGACATGCACTGATCCTGCCTAAAGCTCATGCAGCCAATATTTATGAACTTCCGGATGAGACTGCCGGAAAAGCAATGATCCTTGCCAAACATATGGCAACCAGGCTCAGAGACGGACTGCACTGTGACGGGTTTAACATTGTGCAGAACAATGGAGAAATTGCAGGTCAGACCGTATTTCATTTCCATATGCATCTGATTCCACGTTATGAAGGTGATCAGGTTGGACTTACATGGAAACCGGGAGAACTGACAGACGAGATGAAGGAAGAGATCCTGGCAAAAGTCAAAGCATAAAGAAAAGAGCACAGATACAGATGATAATTGAGAATTTTGATGATTTTTACGATCACTACCAAGGATTCTCAGCATATGTTGCTTTTTGCATCACAGAAGATTACGAACTTTCAAAAGATATCAGTCAGGAAGTTTTTCTGGCATTATTCAAAGTGAAAGAAAAACTGGATTATTCCAGACCTGGCAGATTGAAAGCACTGGTGATGAAAGCGACATCCAACAAATGTATGGATTATTATAGAAAAGCCTCATCCAGACAGGAAAGTTATACGATTGATGATGAGGAAAATGCGTATGAGCCGGTGGATGAAAAGAGTAATCCAGAGGCAAGAATACTTCGTATGGAAGAAGAGAAATATCAGAAACTTGTACTGAACAGACTTCGGAAGAGGAATCCGATGAATTACGATATTCTGGTTAAAACGAAACTCCATGAACTCTCAGCGGCAGAAGTGGCAAGTGAGTATGGAATTACACCGAATAATGTAAACAACAGGAATCTGCGGTCGAAAGCCTGGATAATTGAAGAAATGGAAAAGATATGCAGGCAGTCACATTGATAACTGCCTGCATCCTGCTATTTGTTTATTTTTTTGATAAAACACATTCTTCGATCAGAGAAACGATATGATGGATGGAATCCATCTGTTTACCTGCAGACATTGCTTCTTCGAAAGAATGACGGTTGTCATACAGCTGATGGATCGTATCCAGAAGTTTCTCATCAGTGATTTCTTCTTCCTCAAGTACCATGCTGAATCCCTGTTTTTCGAAAGAACGGGCATTCAGGATCTGGTCACCACGGCTGGCATTAGCAGACAGCGGAATTAGAAGATTTGGTTTGTGAAGAGCACTGATCTCACAGATGGCGTTTGCACCTGCGCGGGAGATTACCACGTCAGACAGGGCAAAAAGATCCGGAAGTTCTTCTTTGATATATTCATACTGAACGTAGCCTTCGGTACCCTTGAGGGTCTCATCCATTTTGCCCTTGCCGCAGAGATGGATCACCTGGAAAGCTTTCAGAAGTTCCGGGAGAATCTTGCGGATATGGTCATTTACAGAGGCTGCGCCAAGGCTTCCACCGATCACCATCAGTACCGGTTTGTCAGAAGTAAATCCACAGAACTGACGGCCGGCTTCCTTATCACCTTTCATCAGCTCCTGACGGATCGGCGTGCCGGTCAGTACGGCTTTATCTGCCGGAAGACTGCTGACAGTCTCAGGAAAGTTACAGCATACTTTAACGGCTGATGGAATACACAGTTTGTTGGCAAGTCCCGGAGTCATATCTGATTCGTGGATGATTGCTGGAATCTTGCAGTGTTTGGCTGCAATTACAACAGGGACGGTAACGAAACCACCCTTGGAAAAGACTACATCGGGTTTCAGTTTTTTGAGAAGCTTTTTTGCTTCATGGAACCCTTTTAATACCCGGAAAGGATCGGAGAAGTTCTTGGGATCGAAATAACGTCTCAGCTTTCCAGATGAGATCCCATAATATGGAATACCCATTTCTTCAATGAGTTTACGTTCGATACCTTCGTAAGATCCGATATAGGAAATCTGATATCCGGCAGCTTTGAGTGTCGGGATCAGAGCAATATTTGGTGTAACATGTCCGGCAGTACCGCCGCCGGTAAGTACAATATGTTTCATAGGGAAAACCTCCTGAAAATCATTTTATTACCAATAACTATGAACCACCGGGGAAGAATTGTCAAGAAAGAGATAATATCATGAAAAAAGAGTTTGAGAAAGAACAGAAAGACAACCAGATAGATGATGCATTCCTGGATATGCCGGATATGGAGGATGACGAGAAATTCCGTCAGTGGCTGGAAGAGGAATATCTGAAGGAAGCAGATGCCATCGAGGAGTCTCTTTTTGATGGCAGAAAATTTGAGGACAATCAGGATATCGTAGAGAAACTGAGCGTTTCCAGAGAAAGCTTCTATCAGCGTGCCAGAGAAGAAGGTCTGCTGGAGGATACGGCAGATGAGAAGGCAGAAGATGAGAAGAATACAGAAGAAGCAGTGCCTGAATCTACGGAAAAGAAAATTCTGGAATTCAGAAAAAACGCAGGTGTATCAAAGGATTCTGCACGCGATGAGAACAGAAACTCCGGCAAAAGGAAACACAGTTATGTGCGCTTTGGCAGAATCGCCGGAATCGCGGGCCTGTGTCTGATCTGCGTGTTCGCTGCAAGTATGAGCAGCGAGGCGAACCGGAAGTATCTGGTGAACAGTGTGCGGATATTGAGCGGGAATGACAGCCAGTTTATAACAGATAATTCTTCTGATAATGAGCATGCAGCTACAGAAGAAAGCGATGCGATTGCAGACATAGAAGAGAAACTGGATGTAAAGATGCCGGAGTTTTATTATCGGCCGTATGGGATGGAGTTTTATGCGTACGAGGTTAATAGTGACAATTTTTATGCGAAAATAGAGTATGAGTATGAAAATAATATTTTATTTTTTTATATTGATAAACAGGATATAAGTGCAGAAAGTAATATCAGTAGTTTAAAAGGAGAAAATAGGGTAATAGAAAAAATAGACAGAGACGATTTAAATATCATAATAAAAAAAGTAGAAGATGGAACGGAGAAATTACCTACATATATTGCTAGTTGGGAATACGAAAATACTGTATATTATCTGGTAGGAAAAATTGAAATAGATGAATTGAAAAAAATTGTGAAAGAAATGAAATTTTAGAGTGATATTTTCGGATTTCATACGTATATAGTTATGTAAAGGTTGTTTACATGGCGAAAGGAAGTGAGAAGTGAATATCTGGAAAAAGATTCTGGGAATCAGTATGGCGGTTGGCTTATCGGTTGGAATGAGTATTGCACCGGTCTATGCAGCAGATACGATTAGTATTCTCGATGAGATTACAGATGAAGAGACAACAGAAGATTATGCAGAAGATACTTCAACGATTTTGGCTAGAAGCAGTTATTTGAATCTGGGAAACGTAAAAATTCGAAAAGTTTCTAGCAATGAAGTAATGATAACTGGTATAACTCAGTGTCACAAAAAATGTAGTAAAGTGTATTTGTCACTTTATCTGGAACGGAAGGTCAATGGAAGCTACGGCACGTATAAATACTGGAATTTTACAGCAAACAATGCAACAAGTTTGAGTAAAACAATCGACGTAGCAGTTCCATCAGGTACATATTACCGTGTGCGTGGATACCATGCAGCCAGCCAGTCGGGTACAAAAGAATCTACCTCTACGCTGACAAGTGGTATCATGGTCAAATAATGACCATTGGAAAAGGAAAAAGGAAGAAAAGAAGAAAAATATTATTCAGTAATCCGTGAAGTGCGAAGAAGGTCGCAGGATGCAAAATAAATTTATGTAAACACCGTTACCGTCCGGAGACATCAACGTACTCACAAATCATGTCGGACTCGTCAGAGTTCACATTATTCATGATCTTATGCGCAAAGGAATAACATAATCATACGCGAAAGAGGATCATTTAACCATATCTACAAAATCATATGAACCATACAAAACAAGGCGGGACTTCATACACCCCGCCTTATTTGGTTACTGTGAACGGAGTGAACAGTAACCTTATTTTACATAAATGAAGGTATGAGAATTGGAATCTTTCTGAAATAAGGTATATTGCAAATTAAAAGAACATATGCTATAATGCCAGTAGGCAAAACGATAAGATGTGTTCACAGTAGCACAGCAAAAACTCCCCAGAGTTCGCACCTCTGGGGAGTTTTTATTCCATTTTGGCGAGGCGGCTTAGACCTCAGGCTGGCTACTAGCTGCTATTTTCCATCCAGCCATTTGCAAATGTAGTAGGCGATTACACTTGCCAGAATGGAAAGCATAAACGATAAAATTGAATTCACAATAGCATACCCCCTTTCTGTACCTGTCTAGGGGCAGTAGCAAAAGCATTATAACATGAAGCCCTGGTCGAAAAAACGCAATTTTTGTTAAGATTTATTGTCTTTTTGCACAAAAAGACTGTTAAAAATCAATCAAATCGTGTATAATGATTACAACAACATACATTTGGATGATTTTTCAGACAAAGGGGGTTCGCACATGAAGATTACCTTTATTGGGGCGACACATGAAGTAACCGGAAGCTGTTATTATCTGGAAGCAGCAGGAAAGAAATTCCTGGTAGACTGCGGTATGGAACAGGGGCCGGATTACTACGAAAATCAGGATATTCCTGTAAAGGGAAGTGACCTGGATTTTGTTCTTCTGACCCATGCACATATGGATCACTCCGGAAATCTTCCCGCTATTTATGCAAAAGGTTTTCAGGGCCCGATTTATGCAACACAGGCTACCTGCCACCTTTGTGACATTATGCTTCGAGACAGTGCCCACATTCAGATGTTCGAGGCAGAGTGGCGTAACCGTAAAGGACGCCGCCAGGGCAAGCCGGAATTTGTTCCTGCTTACACCATGGAAGATGCGATGGGCGTTATCCAGAATTTTGTTCCGTGCCCGTATGAAAAAACCATCAAACCGGCAGAAGGAATCAGCGTTCGCTTTGTAGATGCCGGCCACCTTCTTGGTTCTGCAAGTATTGAGATCACGATTCAGGAAGATGGCAAAGAGAAAAAAATCGTCTTCTCCGGCGATATCGGTAACCTGAATCAGCCACTGATCAAGGATCCGGTTTATCTCCATGATGCAGATTATGTAGTCATGGAATCCACTTACGGTGACAGAAGTCACGGCGACCGACCGGATTATGTGGCAATGCTTACCGAAGTGATCCAGCATACCTTTGACCGTGGAGGAAGTGTAGTCATTCCTTCTTTTGCAGTTGGCCGTACACAGGAAATGCTGTATTTTATCCGTCAGATCAAGGAAGAAGGACGCGTGCATGGACACGATAACTTCAAAGTCTATGTAGACAGTCCTCTGGCAAATGAAGCAACGACGATCTTTAATGAACATATTTATGACTGCTTTGATGAAGAAGCGATGACACTGGTGAAGAAGGGCATCAACCCGTTGATGTTCCCGGGATTAAAGACCTCGATTACCAGTGACGATTCAAAAGCAATCAACTTTGACGAAGACTGCAAGGTTATCATTTCCGCGAGCGGTATGTGCGATGCCGGCCGAATCAAACATCATCTGAAACATAATCTGTGGAATCCGAACAATACGATTCTGTTTGTTGGGTATCAGGCAATCGGAACGCTTGGCCGTGCCCTGATCGAAGGTGCGACCGAAGTTAAACTGTTTGGTGAGACGGTTGCTGTAGGCGCAGAGATCCGTCAGATGCCGGGTATCAGCGGTCATGCGGATGTGAATGGCCTGATGACCTGGATCAAGGCATTCAAAGAAAAACCGGAAAAAGTATTTGTCACCCACGGCGATGATGAAGTGACCGAGATCTTTGCAAGAAGACTGCAGGAGGAACTGGGACTGGATTCTATGGCACCGTTCAGCGGAACCGTCTATGATCTGGCAAACAATACCTGTATCTATGAGGCACAGGGAATCAAAATCACGAAAGCTTCTGTTTCTCCGAAAGCAAGCAGAGCCGCACGTGCATTCCAGAAGCTGGTTGCCATGGGACAGCGCCTTATGTCTGTTATCCGAAAGAACGAAGGCATGCCGAACAAAGACCTGGAGCGTTTCAGCAGAGATATACAGTCGCTGTGTGACAAGTGGGACAGAGATGATCTCTCCTGATGTTTAAATCTGGCTGTTATAACAGAAATTATAGATAAATAATATAAAAAGACTGCCGTTTCTTTGATTGGAAATAAAAAATCTTCCAGTCAGAGGAGCGACAGTCTTTTGCATTGGGTTTCGACCCGAAATTTTAAAATCAGTTCAGAGCTTCTTTCAGAGCTTTTGCAAGCTGATCCGGGCAGGATGTTGGTTTGAAGCCACAACGAATCCCTTCCATTCTGCTGATAGCTTCTTTGGCATCCATGCCTTCTACCAGTCTGGCAACGCCCTGTGTATTACCGGAGCAGCCGCCCTGGAATTTTACATCATGAACTTTTCCTGCATCGTCGATCTCAAATGAAATGGCGCTTGAACAGACACCAGATGTTTTATATACCATAATCTTAACCTCCTGAGTTCAGTTATTGTAAATAATAACAATATATTTTTCCAATAAGTATACCAGAAAAGGACAAAGCGGACAAGTCTGCCGCAGATTTTCCAGAGGAATTCCCCGTGAAGCAAAAAAAGTTTCCATATAAACGCAACATTTGCTATAATAGACTATGCTATTCACAATCAGGGATGATAACAGATTACAGTGCCCGGCTTTTCAGAAAAAGGGTACGATGATAAAGGAGATTACAATATTATGAGATGTATTGGTATTATAGGAGCAATGGAAGTTGAAGTAGCAAGTCTCAAAGAACAGATGAAAGATATTCAGGTGACACGTAAGGCTTCCATGGAATTTTATTCAGGTATTATCGAAGGAAAAAACGTAGTTGTTGTCCGTTCTGGAATTGGTAAGGTCAATGCAGCAGTCTGCACACAGATTCTGATCGATGATTTCAAAGCAGAAGTAGTGATCAACACCGGTATCGCAGGAAGTCTGAATGCAGACATCAACATTGGAGATATCGTTGTTTCCACAGATCTGATCCATCATGATATGAATGCCGTTGCATTTGGTTATCCGGTTGGACAGATTCCGCAGATGGAAGCTTTTTCTTTCCACAGTGATGATGCACTTCGCGCACTTGCAGTAAAAGCATGCAAAGAAGCAAATCCTGATATCGAAGTATTCGAGGGACGCATTGCATCCGGTGACCAGTTTGTGGCAGACCAGGGTGTCAAAGATTTTATTACAAAAGAATTTGGAGCATACGCTGTTGAAATGGAAGGCGCGGCAATCGCACAGGCAGCATATCTGAACAATGTACCTTTCCTTGTGATCCGTGCAATTTCTGACAAAGCAGATGGAAGTGCAGAGATGGATTATCCGACATTCGAAGCGCAGGCAGCAGAGCACAGTTTCAAGCTGACACTCCGCATTCTGAAAGACATTCAGGGCTGAAGCGCACACTTGAAAAGATTCTGCATAGAATGTTATAGATGATGACGAAACAGGAGCCTGTCCATGTATTATGACAAGTTTCTTCCATTTTATATGACGTATGCAGATTCTTCTCTTTACAGCAGAGAGAGAATACAGGAGCAGGAATTTGCTCTGATGAAATCTTATTATCCGGAAACTGCCCGCAAAATTCAGGAAAAAGTTGAAGAAGAATGTCAGCTTATGGATTATGAGGGAAGCAGACTTTATGATGAGCATCCGGACAAATTTATGATGCATCGGCTTTACAGGCAGATACGTTCTCAGGTAGACGGAGAAATGGCAGCGCAGGAGATTCCTGATGAATTTCTGGATGAACTGATCCAGGTGCTTTTGTATCAGGAGATTTCCAGGCGCCGGTGCAGACGACGCAGATACCGTGGATTCTGACAGTTGAGCGAATAAGAACACTGCAGTTCGTAATGCCGGAATCCGATGGTGTACACAGGGGCATTACAGAGGGATTATGAAAGATTAAATATGATGACATTACAGGAATTTTTGGAAAAACAATTTGATGAAAACCTGATGCTTGCAGTCTTAAGCGGCCAGCGGAGCAAGGAAAAAGAGGCTCCTTCCAAGGTGCGGATCCGCCAGATAGAACTGAAAGGCAGCGTCTGTTATCAGGCATCCTCCACGGTGGGAACCAAGGTCCTTCACTCCAATTACAGCAGAGAAGAAGTGATCGCATATGTGGAACAGAGTCTTCAGGAGGGTGGATTTTCCCAGCTGCAGATGCAGGGAAGATGCAAAGATGGCAGTGTTCTTGTCAGCAAAAAGGGTAAAGTAACTGTCAAAGTGAAAGAGCATCAGGCGAAAGAGCCTGTTCAGATTCTGGCACACAATCGTGTAAAACAGTATATATTGAAGGAAGGAACTCCGGTTCCATTTCTGGTGGATCTGGGAGTTATGAATAAAGAAGGAAAGATCCATCGTCCGGCTTATGACAAGTTCAAACAGATCAACCGTTTCCTGGAGTTTATTGAGGATATTCTTCCGGCATTGTCCAGGGAGCGGGAGGTCACGATCCTGGATTTTGGATGTGGCAAATCATATCTGACATTTGCCATGTATTATTATCTGAAGGAACTCAAAAAATATGACGTTCATATCATTGGGTTGGACCTGAAGGAAGATGTGATCCGGAAATGCAATGGACTGGCAGAAAAATACGGATATGAGAAACTGCATTTTCTGTGTGGTGATATTGCGGAATATGAAGGTGTGCAGAAAGTAGATATGGTGGTAACGCTCCATGCATGTGACAAAGCAACCGATTATGCACTTGCCAAAGCGGTTGAGTGGGATGCGCAGGTGATACTGTCTGTTCCATGCTGTCAGCATGAACTGAATGACCAGATTCAGAATAAACTGCTTTCTCCGGTGCTGAAATATGGACTTCTGAAAGAAAGAATGTCTGCACTTCTTACAGACGGAATCCGTGCAGAACTTCTGGAATCGAAGGGATACAGTACGCAGATTCTGGAATTTATTGATATGGAACATACACCGAAGAATCTCCTGATCCGGGCAGTAAAGACAGGCAGATCCCGTTCGGGTGAAGCTTTGAAAGAGATGACGGATGCCATTCATGGCCATCTGACTCTGGAAAAACTTCTCTATCCGGATGGATTTGGTGCGAAGGAGGGAGTATGAGAACCATAACAAGATTTTTGAGAAGGTTTTTAATACTTCTGATTGTGTTTGTAATGGGAGTAGCGGGAACTGCTTTTCTCATGAATAATGAGACGACGGATGATCGTTCCGATATGAATAATCCGACGTTGCCGGAAGTAATGGTGGATTTTAACGGTACGCTGGCAAACAGAATGTATGGATATCGCCAGCCGATGGAAGCAGATTTTGTCCGCGACAGTGTAACACCGCTGGATACAACAAAGAAACTTACGATCGCCGTTAATCCTTATGAGGAAAAAATCAAAAGTCTGTCCTATGAAGTGCGTACTTCGGATGGAACCAAGATCGTTGAGAATCGTAAGGTCAAGAGCCTTGACAGCTCAGGATCTGACGGATATCTGCGTGCACAGATCGAGATCAGTTCCGGTCTTTTGATGAATCAGGAGTATTCCCTTCAGATCTCACTGGATACCAGTGACGGAGAAGCGTATTATTACACAAGAGTAGTTTCCAGGTCTTCGACGAATACGGAGGATTATGTGAAGTTTGCTTCCAGTTTTGCACAGATGTGCATGGATAAAAACTCTGCAGACGGACTCGCGGCTTATCTGGAATCTGCAGAATCTTCTTCAACAAATTTTACGGCTGTGACGATACAGTCACCACTTTCTACGATCAGCTGGGGAAATTTAAGTCCGCAGATATCCAAGAAAGGCATCCCGGTCATTAAAGAGATCAATGAGACGACGGCGAGTATTTCACTGAAATATGAGATAAAGGCAGCCAACGAAAATGGTGGTGCAGAGTATTACAATGTGACGGATTTTTACCGGCTTCGCTATACGGATACCAGAATTATGCTGTTGGATTTTCAGCGAAGCGCAGATCAGGTATTTGATCCTCAGCAGGCAGTGATCACAGATGATGGGCTGCTTCTTGGCGTCCGGGACAAAAATGTCACGATGCTTTCCAATGAAGATGGCAGTGTGACTGCTTTTACGCAGGAAGGTGCCTTGTGGACTTATGCGCCGGATACCGGCAAATTTGTAGATATCTTTGATTTCCGCAGAAAATCAAATGGAGATTTTCGTGACTCCAGAATAGAACATGATATCAAGCTGCTGGGCATTAATGACAGTGGGGATCTGGATTTCATGGTTTATGGTTATATGAACCGCGGAACATATGAAGGATATTGTGGTGTTGGAATCTATCATTATGACCATGATCAGAATGTTGTAGAGGAACGTGTGTTTATTCCAACGTCAGAATCATTTGAATTCCTGAAATCAGACCTTGGAACGCTGAGCTATGTGAATAAAGATAATCAGCTGTTTCTTTTGCTTGCAGGCAAGCTTTATCAGATCAATATTGATGAAAGCAGTTATGATGTGCTTGCAGATAATATTGATGGAAATCAGTTTGCGGTTTCGGCTACCAATGCACATGCAGCATGGCGGATCAGCGACGGTGATCAGGCTGGTCAGGTAAAATTCATCGATTTTGACACACTGGAAACAAGAAACGATACACCGGATGCAGGACAGAGCCTTCGTGTGCTGGGATTTATGAATGAAGATGTGATCTATGGAATCGTTTTGGACGGTGACAGTCTTACAGATGAAAACGGACATACTACAGATGGAATTACTTTAATTAGAATTGAAGGTTTTGACGGAACTGTCAAAAAGGAGTATCATCAGGATGGATATTATATTACAGATGTGACGGTCGGAAGTACCCTTATGCAGTTTAATCTTTCTGAAAAAACTGGAAGCTCTTATACTGTGAAAAATAAGGACAACATCATGAATAATCAGGCAGCGGCAGCAAAGGTTGTTTCTGCTGAACAGAGCAGTACAACCCGCCAGGGCGTGATCGTCAAGCTGGCATTTGACAACAAACCGGAAACAGACGAACCGTTGATTCTTACTGCAAAGATGAAAAATACAGGGGAAAAAACAGTTCAACTGGATGTTGACAAGAGTCAGATCAGTAATATTTATTATGTATATGCAAAGGGCGGACTGGATAGTACGTGGACAGATCCGGCACAGGCAATTCTCCATGCAGACAGTCTGACAGGTGTGGTTCTGAACCGGGCACAGCAATATGTATGGGAACGTGGAAATATGAAAACACAGCTGACGCTGAATACAGAGGATGTTCCGGAGATCATTCGAAGTGGTTCCTGGGACAAAGACGTTCTGCAGCAGGGACTGGGAGATTCAGGAACGGTGATCGACCTTACCGGATGCAGTTTGGAAAATGTACTCTATGAAATCAGTGCGCAACGTGCGGTTATAGCCAAGACCGGTGCAGATTCCAGTGTAGTGATCGTTGGATACGATCAGTACAATACCTGGCTTCTTGATCCGGCTACAGGCGAAGTAAGTCCTTACGGAATGAACGATAGTACGGCGTTATTCCAGGCAGCAGGAAATGTCTTTATTTCCTATCTTGATAACCAAAAATAAATTTAACAGGAGGACAGGCTTATGTTAAGCAAAAGCATCACGAAACTTGTGCAGTATGGAATGGAAACAGGACTGGTACCGGAGTGTGAAAAAAATTACACTATCAATCTTCTTCTGGATGTATTTCATGAAGATGAATATGTGGAACCAGAAGAGAGCTTTTCAGATGTAGATCTGGAAGAAACTTTAAATGAACTTCTGGATGAAGCCGTAAAGAGAGGTCTGATCGAAGATAGTGTTGTGTATCGTGATCTTTTTGATACAAGACTGATGAACTGTCTGATGCCGCGTCCGGCGCAGGTTCAGAAAGAATTCTGGGATAAGTATCAGAACAGTCCGCAGGAAGCTACCGATTACTTCTATAAATTAAGCCAGGACAGCAACTATATTCGCCGCTATCGTGTAAAGAAAGATCAGAAATGGAAAGTAGACAGCCCGTATGGCGAAATTGATATTACCATTAATCTTTCCAAACCGGAAAAAGATCCAAAAGCGATCGCAGCAGCAAAAAATGCGAAAGCAAGCAGCTATCCAAAATGTCTCCTTTGTCCGGAGAATGAAGGATATGCAGGTCGTGTCAATCATCCGGCAAGACAGAATCACAGAATCATTCCGATCACGATCAACGATACACCATGGGGCTTCCAGTATTCTCCATATGTATATTACAATGAGCATTGCATCGTGTTCAACAGCAAGCATACTCCGATGAAGATTGAGAGAAACACCTTTATCAAACTGTTTGATTTTGTAAAACTGTTTCCTCATTATTTCCTGGGATCCAATGCAGATCTTCCGATCGTTGGTGGTTCTATCTTAAGTCATGATCATTTCCAGGGCGGACATTATACATTTGCAATGGCAAAAGCTCCGATTGAGAAGCATGTGACGATTCCGGGATTTGAAGATGTGGAAGCCGGCATTGTCAAATGGCCGCTTTCTGTACTTCGTATCCGCCACAAAGATTCTGCGCGTCTGGTCGATCTGGCAACTCATGTACTGGAAGTATGGAGAGGATATACTGATGAAGCTGCATTTGTTTTTGCAGAGACAGACGGAGAACCGCACAACACGATCACACCGATCGCACGTAAAGCAGGCGATATGTTTGAACTGGATCTGACTCTGAGAAACAACATCACAACAGAGGAAAATCCGCTTGGTGTATATCATCCGCATGCAGAGTATCATCACATTAAGAAAGAAAATATCGGTCTGATCGAAGTTATGGGGCTGGCAGTTCTTCCGGCAAGACTGAAAGAAGAACTGGAACTTCTGGAAGAATACATTCTGGAAGGAAAAGATATCGCATCCAACGAAAAGATTGAGAAACATGCCGCATGGGCAGCTGAATTTCTTCCGAAATACAAGGATATCAACAAAGAGAATGTTCATGAAATCCTTCAGAAAGAAGTTGGTATTGTATTTACACATGTTCTGGAAGATGCCGGTGTTTACAAATGCACACCGGAAGGCAGAGAAGCATTTATGAGATTCATCGAATCATTATAAAAAAACACATAATATACAAAAGACAGGGACTTAAGGCGCAGAGCTTTGAGTCCCTGTCTGCATATAAAAGGCACAGACGGGACAGCAGCATATTACAGTCCGGAAACAGAACTGTGTTAAAATGACATTATAAGATATGTTTGGAGAATGTGAAAACAGTGCGAAGGAAATTTCGGCAAAGGAGGCATGGGATGAAGCAAAAATATGTACTTACAGCAGTGGCGGTTGTGGCTGTCGGAGCGGTGGCATTGGGTACGGCCCCGATGTGGGAAGGGACGAATTCTGTGAAACAGGAGGAGACCAGAACGAGTATTATTGAGGATCCGGTAAATACAGAAACAGAAGTAACCGGTACGCCAACGCCTCTTCCGACGACGGCCCCGGTTACTGGAATTTCTCATACGGACAGTTATGAAGATCTTTATGCCCAGGTAAAAGAATGGCAGAATAATTCTTCATACAGTAATGTTCAGCCCCGCATCATGACTGTTGAAGAGTCAGCAGATGCGGCAGGGACAGACTCGGCTGCTTCAAATTCCAGTATGGCGGCAACTATGCCGGAAGAACCGATTGACCAGGAATATGGCTTTGATCCATCATCAGAAGGTAAAGATTATTCTACGACCACCGCACAGGAAGAACTGATTGATGAGGCAGATATCGTAAAAACAGATGGCAGCTGTATTTATGCCATGGACAGTAAAGGAACATTGCGTATTGCAGATGCAGCGTCCATGAAATTACTCTGTGAGATTAATGGAGAGAACAGCTCCGATTATAAGGAAATGTATGTGGATGGTAACTGCCTGCAGCTGATCTGTCAGCAGGAAGATTATATAACCTATAAAGGCAGTATAGATCTTCCGTCAGCAAATGCAGGTGGAGAAAAGAATACAGATGGAGTCCGAACCAGTTATAGTATGCCGGTAACTACTGTGACAGTAGAAACCTATGATATCTCAGACAGGGAAAAACCCAAAAAGACAGGCGTTTATCATCAGGATGGAAGTTATCTTTCCTCTCGAAGAACTGATGGAAGAATGTATCTTTTTACATCATATACTCCGGAAGTCGGAGACAGCGCAGATCAGTTACAGTACTATGTGCCAAGGTGCGGAGAAGAGTATATTGCCTATGACCATATTTACCTTCCGACACCGGAAAAAGATTTTTCTTATAATGGCAGGATATATCTGGTAGCAGGGGCTGTCGCACAGGAGAATCCGGATCAGGCAACAGATGTTATGGCCGTTGTCAGCAGCGCAAATATTTTTTATGTCAGTGAAAATAATATCTATTCAGCAACAGAAATCTGGAATGACCGGGAAACTCGTACGGAAATTGTACGAATCGGCTACAGAGACGGGAAATTTACCGACGGGGCAGCAGGTTCTGTAGTGGGGGAACTTCACAACAATTTTTCCATGAACGAGGCAGATGACTGTCTTCGCATTGTAACCACTGTTGAAGGCTGGGATAAAGATTATAGTAATTTTTCCAGAAGTAATGGATTATATGTGCTGAATGAGAAACTCAAAACAATTGGAAAGATTGAAGATCTGGCAGAGGGAGAGCAGATAAAGGCTGCACGGTTTATGGGAGATACAGGATATTTTGTCACATATCGAAATACGGATCCTCTTTTTGCAGCAGATCTTTCTGATCCAAAGAACCCCAGGATTATGAGCGAACTGAATATTACCGGATTTTCTGAGTATCTGCATTTCTACGGAGAAAACCAATTGCTGGGAATCGGCTGGGAAACAGATCCGGATACAGGCAATGTGACGGGGATGAAATGTTCTATGTTTGATATTTCCGATCCATCAGATGTCAGAGAAACAGACCGTTTTATATTAAAGGATGTTTCATTTTGTGACGCGCTTTATAATTACCATGCGATTCTTGCAGCTCCGAAGAAAAGTCTGTTCGGGTTTGCTTATGGAATCTATGGAGATAACACTGATGTATATGACAGCAGTGAGAATTATTATTATGCACTGCTTTCCTATCATGATCAAAATGGATTTGAGCCGCAGATGTATCTGAATATCAATGACAGTGAACTTTTTGCAGGCTCCATGAGTTATCAGGATTATTGCAGAGTACGCGGCGTGTATATCGGAGATATGTTTTATCTGGTAACAGAGAAAGGAATTGTTTCTTATAATATACAGAAGGATTATGAACAGACCGGAACCCTTAAATGGGAAGCTTAAACGCAATAAAACCATGTTTCTCCTGTATTTACTCCTTGCAGTAATCCAACGAATAGTCTATACTAGAAAGCAATTGGATGAGAATGAAGACAGAGAGGTATAGATTATGAAGCTCACAACTGTAAAAGAAATTTATAAAAACAGAGAAGAATACCTGAATAGGGAAGTAACTGTAGGAGGATGGGTACGAAGCGTACGTGGTTCCAAGGCATTTGGTTTTATCGTACTTCATGATGGTACTTTTTTTGAGACACTGCAGGTTGTATATCACGACAATATGCCGAATTTTGCCGAGATCAGCAAGCTGAATGTAGGCGCTGCTATTATCGTCAGGGGAACTCTGGTTCCGACACCGGAAGCAAAACAGCCGTTTGAAATTCAGGCTGATGAAGTACAGGTAGAAGGCGCATCTGCACCGGATTATCCGCTTCAGAAGAAACGTCATACTCTGGAATACCTGAGAACCATGACACATTTGAGACCGAGAACAAACACTTTCCAGGCGGTATTTCGTGTACGTTCCCTTTGTGCATACGCGATCCACAAATTCTTCCAGGAAAGAGGTTTCGTATATGTACACACACCGCTGATCACAGGAAGTGACTGCGAGGGTGCGGGAGAGATGTTCCAGGTTACTACACTGGATATGAAGAATCCTCCGCTGAATGAAGACGGTACTGTAGATTACAGTCAGGATTTCTTCGGCAAAGAGACTAATCTTACAGTAAGTGGTCAGCTGAACGGTGAGACTTATGCACAGGCATTCCGTAATATTTATACATTCGGACCGACTTTCCGTGCGGAGAACTCCAATACAACACGTCATGCTGCTGAGTTCTGGATGATCGAGCCGGAATGTGCATTTGCCGATCTGAATGACAATATGGATCTTGCAGAGGACATGCTGAAATACGTGATCCGTTATGTGCTGGAGAATGCTCCGGAGGAGATGAACTTCTTCAATTCCTTTATCGACAAAGGACTTCTGGATCGCCTGAACCATGTAGTGGATTCTGAGTTTGGTCATGTGACTTATACAGAAGCAATTGAACTTCTGGAGAAAAACAATGACAAATTCGATTACAAAGTATTCTGGGGATGCGACCTTCAGACAGAGCATGAGCGTTATCTGACAGAAGAAATCTTCAAGAAACCTGTATTTGTGACAGATTATCCGAAGGAGATCAAGGCATTCTACATGAAACAGAACGAGGATGGCAAGACAGTTGCTGCTATGGACTGTCTGGTACCTGGAATCGGTGAGATCATTGGTGGAAGCCAGAGAGAGGATGATTACGATAAGCTGAAAGCACGTATGGATGGGCTGGGACTGAAAGCAGAAGACTATCAGTTCTATATGGATCTCCGTAAATATGGTTCCACACGTCATTCAGGATTTGGACTGGGATTTGAACGCTGCGTAATGTATCTGACAGGTATGGGCAATATCCGTGACGTAATTCCATTCCCAAGAACAGTTAACAACTGCGATTTATAATAAGGAGTAGTTTTTGCATGATTAGATTTATTCATCTTTCAGATGTACATCTGGGGGCAGTCCCTGACCGGGGCTGTCCGTGGAGTCATGAGAGGGAAGAAGAAATCTGGGAAACATTCCGCCGGGTCATTGTGGGTATCCGCAAGAATCCGGTGGATTTGTTGTTTATAGCCGGTGACCTTTTTCATCGTCAGCCTCTTCTCAGGGAACTGAGAGAAGTTGACGATTTGTTTGCGTCTATACCGGATACCAGAGTTTTTCTGATGGCAGGAGATCATGACTACATAAAAGAAGATTCGTTTTACAGAAATTTTGTCTGGTCACGGAATGTAACCTTTTTTGACAGGGAACAGCAGTCCTGTGTGGAGATCGCGGACAAACAGATTTTTGTATATGGGCTGAGTTATGAGCATCCGGAGATCCGTACACCATTATATGATGAATGGAAACCTCAAAATAAGCCTGGCTTTCATGTGCTGCTCGCACATGGCGGTGAAGTCGGATATTGTCCGATGGATTTTACAAGACTGGCAGCAGCAGGATTTGATTATATAGCGCTTGGGCATTCTCATAAACCACATACAGTATGTCGCGATAAGATTGTCTATGCAGGTGCACTGGAACCACAGGATCGAAATGACGTCGGAAAGCATGGATATATAGAAGGGGAATTTGACGGGGAAACCGTTAAGCTGAAATTACGCCCCTTTGCACTTCGTTCTTATCAGAACCTGGTCCTTGCGGTAGATCAGAATACCACACAGTATGCATTGGAAGATATGCTTCGGAAGGAAGTTATGAAGCGGGGCGGAAGAAATATATATCGTCTGATCATTAAGGGAAAACTTTCTCCGGATAATGTCCTCCTGCCGGAACGTCTTCACGGACTGGGAAATATTGTGGAGATCATGGATGAATCAAGACCTGCGTATCAGCTGGAAAGCCTGTATCGCCAGTACAGGGGGACTCTGATCGGGGACTATATCAAAACTTTTTTAAAGAGAGATCTGACAGTAGTGGAGAAAAAAGCACTCTACTATGGACTTCAGGCACTTTTGACTACAAAAGTCCTGACCAGTGACAGGAAAAGAATATGAAGATCAAGCAAATTGAAATTAAAGATTTTGGAAGTATTTACAGGCAGACGATTGCTTTTTCTCCGGACATGAATGTACTGTACACGGAGAAAGAACGAACAAGAAGAGAAATCCAGGCTTTTATAGAGAGTATGCTGTTTGGAAGGACGGATGTTCCTTATGCAGGGGTACTCTGGTTTGAGAGTGGCGGGCGCAACTACCGGCTGACACGAGATCTTCACAGAGAAGAACCTTACAGTGAACTTCTCTGTGAGGAGAGTGGAGAGCTTCTTGATGCGGACCATATCAGTGAGGAAAAAATGGCACTGGGTATCAGTGAAGCTGTATATGAGAATGCAATCTGTATTTCTCCATTGAAAGGTAATACCGGGGCAGAAATCGTACGTGAAGTGCAGAAGCAGATGACCGGCTTTCAGACAACGGGAGACTGCTCTGTGGATCTGGGTAAAACCTCCCAGAGGATCAAAATGACAAGAAAAGGTTACCAGGTGCAGGTGGAACGCCGCAAAAAGGCAGACCAGCTGGCAAAAGAAAAAATTTCCGCACAGATTAAAAGCATACGCAGAGAGATCCGTGATACTGAGGATCAGAAGAATCAGCTTGGAGAACAGGAAGATGCTCTTCGCATGAATGAAGAAAGTAACGGATATCATCTTCTTGACGAACGAATCGGGGCACTGGAAACAAGAAATCAGGCACAGATCGCGGGAATGTGTGTGACTGCATTTCTGGCGCTGGCAGGGGCGTTGCTTCTGGCGCTGGAGGCAGGAAGTACGATTCTGGCGGTACTGGTAGGAATTTCCGGTATTTTGGCGTTTATTGCAGAACTGAATTTTGAAATGCGTACGGTACGTGAACTGGAAAAACGTAAAAGAATGAAGTCCAGATGGATTACAAGACAGAATAAGCTGGAAGGCGGCCGCAGCAGTCTGGATGAAGAATTACGTGAAAAAAATATGGAACTTTCCAATCTGACAGAAGAACTTCGTGAAATGGAAGAGTATGCGTATCTGCCTCTGATGGAAGAAGTCGAGATCGATGCGCTGAATCTGGCAATGGATATGATCGATAAACTGTCGGAACAGATGTATCGTCAGACAGGAAACAGACTGGTGAGGACGATGTCGGAGACTCTCAGCGGAATTACCGGTGGTACCTGTCATGAACTGATGGTTGACGATGAATTTCATATCAGCGTTGATACAGGGAAAGAAGTACTGCCGATTGAAAATCTGCGTCTGATCATGGTTGAACAGATCTATCTTGCGATGAGACTGGCCGCAGGAGAACTCCTGTGTGGCGCAGAAAAGCTTCCGGTCATCTTTGATGAAATGTTCTGTGCTTTCGATCCGGAAAGGCTGAAAGCAGCTGTTTTATGGCTTACAGAGTCTTCCGGTCGTCAAGTGATCATAAGTACAAGCAAAAAACAGGAATTGGATGTGTTGCAGAAAACAGGAATTTCTGTCAATGAGATTTCTTTATGACTGAGAAGAGAATAAAAAACACCCTGCAGATTTTTCTGCAGGGTGTTTTGCAATGTGCTGTGAAGAAGTGACAGGATTTATTTGTCATACTGATTCATGTAATTATTGACACATTTTTTGATTCTGTCTGCAGGGTTGAGCAGATGGCTGACAGACATATCATGATTCAGTGTATCGATGATCAGAGCAATATATTTACTCAGGTCGCAGCTGATATAGTAGTCTCTTGCGAGAAGTTCCGGATCCTGATAAACAAGGTTTGTAGTAAGCAGTTTATCAAAGGTTCCTTTTGCGTATGCTGCGTCAAATTTTTCCATTCCCTCTGTGAAGAGTCCGAAAGTTGTGCAGATAAAGATCTTGCCGGCACCACGTTTTTTCAGAAGAGATGCAATTTCCAGAATACTGCTTCCTGAGGAAATCATATCATCGATCAGGATAACATCCTTGCCTTCAAGTTTTGGACCAAGGAATTCATAGGCTGCGATCGGGTGACGGCCTTTAACTACTTTGGTGTAGTCAAGACGTCTGTAGTACATACCCATATCTACGCCGAGAACGTTTGCAAGGTAGATCGCTCTGCGCATGCTTCCTTCGTCCGGGCTGATGATCATGAAGTGATCATTGTCAATATGAAGACCTTCTACATTTTTGAGGAGAGCCTTGATGAACTGATAGGACGGCTGGATAGTTTCGAAACCATGCAGCGGAGTTGCATTCTGTACACGTGAATCATGAGCATCGAATGTAATGATATTTTCTACGCCCATTTTTGTCAGTTCCTGGAGTGCGGATGCACAGTCAAGGGATTCACGTCCGATACGTTTGCTCTGGCGGCTCTCATAGAGATACGGCATGATGACATTGACTCTGCGGGCTTTGCCGCCGACTGCAGCAATGGCACGTTTCAGATCCTGAAAATGATCGTCAGGTGACATCATGTTGGTGTATCCGCTGATCGTGTAGTTGATACTGTGGTTGCAGACATCAACCATAACATAAATATCGTCACCACGTACGGATTCACTGATCTCGCCTTTTCCTTCACCGGAACCGAAACGAGGGGTTTTGACATTGATGATATAGGAATCACGCTGATATCCTTCAAAAGCGCAGGTGCCTAATTCAGGGTTCTCACGCTCTTTTCTCCATTTTACAAGCCATTCATTTACTTTTTCGCCAAGGGGGCGGCAGCTATCGAGGGGAATAAGCCCCAGCCTTCCTACAGGAAGTGTTGTCAGTTCCTTATTGTTTAACTGTGCCATCGTTTATTTTCCTCCTAAAAATATTTTCTGTATTCGGATGTCTTTGCCGATAAGCTTCAGCATCTGGTAATTGCTTGCTATCCGGGAAAAAGTTCTCTCGGAATAGGTGGCTGAAAAATCTTCAAGTTTCAGATTCGTAGATATGATCGTGGATTTACGACGGGAAATACGTTCGTTAATACACAAAAATAACTGCGAGGAGACAAAACTGTTGGTGAGTTCTGTTCCAAGATCATCTATGATCAGAAGATCACAGTCAAGAATAAAATCATCACCCGGGTCTGTTTCGGATTTTCTGGAAAAAGCTGTCTGAGCCAGACGGTCAAACAGATCAAATGCAGAAAAATACAGAACACAGTGTGCGGTTTTGAGAAGCTCGCTGGCAATACAGTGAGAGAGAAAGGTCTTGCCTACTCCGGTGCTGCCGTACAGAAACAGGTTCTGTGCGCGCTTGTCAAAATCATCTACAAAGTTCCGGGCAGTATCATAAGCCCGTTTTGCTGTTTCGCGGGCTGTTAATCCGGTTGCTTCGTTCTTCATTGTATCAGAATACCAGTCAAAAGAAAAGTGTTCAAAGTTCTCTTTTTTGAGAATCTCTTTCAGATTTGACTGTGTGTACAGTAATTCGACCTCGGATTTTTTGAAACAGGAACATTTTTGTCCGTCAACATAGCCAGTATCCTGACAGAGTGGACAGAAATAATGAGGTTCCAGATAATCATCAGAAAATCCGTTGCTGCGAAGAAGTGTACGGCGTTCCTGAGCCAGAGCGGCCACGTCTTTTTTGAGATCTTCTACAGTATCGGATTCGCCCTGCAGAAGAGAACGGGCTTTTCTGGCACTCAAGGCTGCAACCTCCTGATCAATCTCCAGCAGGCGTGGAACACGGATAAATGCTTCTTTGCGGCGTTCTTCCAGATCATGCTGCACCTGGGACTGACGCCGGCTGTATTCTCTCATAATAATATCATACTGAAAATTCTGTAAAGCCACGGTACTCTCCTTTACTGGGTTACTGTTCACTTCGTTCACGGTAACTTTACTGGTTCAATAGATGCTTCTCATATTCGTCGAAGTTGTATTCTCGCTGCTGGAAGTTATTGAAACGGTTATTGGAAGGCTGTGCAGGTCTGGAGGATGCTGCTTTCCGGTCCTGACGGCGTTTCTTGTGTTCGGTATCCAGAGTATGGATGTCATCGATCGTATGTACATCTTTCTTTTTCCAGCCTTCCAGAATCTTGTCTGTATACTGGAAGCTGGCCTGACCTGTCTGAAGGACAGTACGGTTGCAGGCTTCCTGGATGACCTCCATGGAAAAGCCATAGGTTCGAAGCCAGGTGTCCATCAGTGTGATCTCTGTCTCTACGGGATTGCGGTTGGTGATTCCGAGAGCCTTGAGAATAGAAAAATAGTCTTTATTATATCGGGAGCCGGACTGTTTGGCTTCTTCCACAGAGGTAATCCCCTCCTCAGCCCAGGCAAGAGCCACCTTCTCGATGTAGCGGATGCTCTTGTGATTGTGGCCCACGCAATATTCAATCAGATATTCGATCAGGTCAGCAGACATGCCAAGGCCATCATAGAAGAAAAGCATCTTTTGAATTTCTGTAGGTGAAAGTGTTTTGCCAAGATATTGTTCGGCTACATAAAGAAGCTGGATGATATCTTCGTTTTGTTTCAGTTCATTTACACGGTCCGGAGTAAGTGCTTCTGTACGGACAACAGGCTGATCCTTCGGCTGTTCGGAAGTAACGGAAATCTCATCCTGCACGGCATCCGTCGGACAGGAAGGAGCTACAGGAGTGAGAAGAGAAATTCCGCAAAGCTTATTATTGTCTGTGAAATCAAGAGTAAGAAGCTGCTGTTTGGCCCAGTATTTCAGTGCACGGAGAATATCTCTCTCGGTGCAGAGAAGACGGTCTGCCATCTGCTCCAGACTGAAAGAAACCGGAGCACTGGAAAGTGCACGCAAAAGGTAGATATATACTTTTACAAACTCTCCATTAGCTTCCGGCATATAATTATCAATAAATGTGTTCGATAAGATCGTAACCTCCGGGAGGGAGGCATTATGTAATGTGATCATTGCCATGAAATATCGCTCACTTTCCGATGCTGTTCATTTCATCAGGATATTACCTGTGAACAGTTATGACTTTTCCGCAATAATGCGGCTGTTTTGGAACACTTGGATTATAGCACAACATTTTTCAAATGAGAATAGGCGATTTTTCTACAGAGGATTTCCACAAATGAATGTGGATAATGTGGATAATGTGGAAAGTACATGGAGGATAAAATTATGTGCAACCGCGAAAAATGGCGAAATTTCGTATATTATCGCAAAAAATATGAAAAATCGACAAAATATTATGTGAACCAGTTTTGCATAAAAAATCCACATGCCATACGCATATAAAAATGTGTATAAACATGTGGATAATGTGGATAACTTATTTGCCAAGGAGCTGTTCACCAATATTTACAACGTCTCCGGCGCCCATAGTTATCAACAGGTCGCCCTGTGTACAATTTTCTAATAAAAAGTTTTCAATCTCGTCGAAGGTCGGGAAGTATTCACATGGAGTACCGAGTTCGACGATTTTTTCCTGCAGATTTCTGGAAGAAATGCCAAGATTATCCGTTTCACGTGCAGCATAGATATCAGCCAGTACGACGTGATCTGCAAGGGTAAGAGCTTTGGCAAATTCCGGAAGAAGGGCTTTGGTACGTGTATAAGTATGAGGCTGGAATACACACCAGATCTTCTTATGTGGATAATTTTTGGCTGCGTGAAGGGTGGCTTCAATCTCTGTCGGATGATGCGCATAATCATCAATGATCGTTACATCGCCAATTTTGCCCTTATACTGGAATCTGCGGTCTGTACCGCCGAAATCTTTCAGACCATCAAAGATCACTTCTGTAGACAGGTCAAGAAGCTGTCCTGCAGCGATAGATGCCAGAGCATTGGATACATTGTGAATGCCAGGCACTTTCAGAGAACATGTGCCCAGGTCTTCTCCGTTGTGAAGAACATGGAAGGTTGCATGGCCAAGTTCGTCATAAGTAATGTCTGTAGCTGTGTATTCAGCATCGTGTTCCAGACCGTAGGTGATCACTTTACATGGAAGATTTTCTGTGATCATTTCGTATTTTGGTGTATCTGCATTAATGATGAGTGCACCTTCTGCCGGGAGAAGTTCTGCAAATTTGCGGAAGGAATGACGGATATCATCAATATCTTTGAAGAAATCAAGATGATCCGCATCAATATTCAGAATGATCCCGATGGTTGGGAAAAAGCTCAGGAAGCTGTTGGTATATTCGCATGCTTCTGTCAGGAAGGTTTCAGACTGTCCAACACGGATATTACCGCCGATTGCAGGCAGGATACCGCCTACACTGATGGTCGGGTCACATTCACCTTTGAGAAGAATGTGAGAAAGCATGGATGTGGTTGTGGTTTTGCCATGTGTTCCGGCAACTGCGATGGAAGTATCATAGTTGCGCATGATCTGACCAAGGAGCTGCGCTCTGGTCAGCATCGGAATGCCTTTTTCTTTTGCACATGCAAATTCCGGGTTATCCGGGTGAATAGCTGCTGTATAGACAACCACCTGAACAGAATCGGAAATATTGGAGGCGCGCTGACCATAGTAAATTTTCGCACCTTTGCTTTCCAGAAGACTGGTCAGAGGGCTTTTTTTGGAATCAGAACCGGAAATTGTAAAACCTTCTTCAAGAAGAATTTCAGCCAGTCCACTCATACTGATGCCGCCGATACCAATGAAATGGATGGAGAGCGGTTTATGAAAGTCTATCTGATACATAATAAAAATCTCCTTATCTTTAATGCTTTTTATTATACCTCTGTCAGATAAAAATGAAAAGTGTTACTTTTTATGAGAACAATGTGCAAATATACCAATATAATGGAAGAATAATTGTGCAAAACATACATAAAAAGTACTGCATTGTTTTTCTGAAGTAAAAAAAACGTGTGCAAAAAATATAAAAAACAGAAGAAAAAATCAAAAAAATTGTAAATTATGTTCACGGATGCAAAAAAGTATGATATAATGGAAAATCATAACATACAAGAGGTGATTGCGAGATGATGAAAAAAGAAATGATCGCCATGCTTCTGGCGGGTGGTCAGGGCAGCAGACTGGGAGTACTGACACAAAAGGTTGCGAAACCTGCAGTCGCTTTTGGCGGTAAATACCGCATTATTGATTTTCCATTAAGTAACTGTATTAATTCTGGTATCGACACAGTTGGTGTACTGACACAGTATCAGCCGCTGCGTCTGAATACGCATATCGGAATTGGTATTCCGTGGGATCTGGATCGAAATGAGGGCGGAGTTACGGTACTTCCTCCATATGAGAAGAGTACAAACAGTGAATGGTATACAGGAACCGCTAATGCGATCTTTCAGAATCTGGATTACATGCAGCAGTACAATCCGGATTATGTATTGATTCTGTCAGGTGACCATATTTATAAAATGGATTATGAAGTGATGCTGAATTATCATAAGGCAAACAAGGCAGATGTCACGATTGCCTGTATGCCGGTTCCGATGGAGGAAGCCAGCCGTTTCGGCATCATGGTAACTGATGGAGCAGGGCGTGTGACAGAATTTGAAGAGAAACCGGAGAAACCAAGCAGTAATCTTGCTTCCATGGGAATTTACATATTTAGCTGGCCGGTACTCAAAGAGGCACTGATCGCGCTGAAAGATCAGAGCAACTGTGATTTTGGAAAACATATTCTTCCTTATTGTAAAGAGAACGGACAGAGACTGTTCGCATATGAATACAATGGCTACTGGAAAGATGTGGGAACACTTGGATCTTACTGGGAGGCCAATATGGAGTTGATCGATATCATACCGGAGTTCAACCTCTATGAAGAATTCTGGAAGATCTACACCAAGGGTGATATCATTCCACCGCAGTATATTGCAGAAGATGCCGTGACAGACCAGTGCATTATCGGCGAAGGTGCGGAAATCTATGGCGAAGTTCATCATTCAGTGATCGGACCAAATGTAGTGATCGGTAAGGGCACTGTGGTACGCGATTCGATCATTATGAGAAATACAGTGATCGGAGAAGATTCCGTTCTGGATAAAGCAATCGTGGCAGAGAATGTTACGGTTGGCAATCATGTAACACTTGGATGTGGCGAAGAAGCAGAAAATGTGCTGAAGCCGGCTGTATATGCATTCGGACTTGCGACTGTGGGAGAACAGAGCGTAATTCCGGATAACGTTAAAATAGGAAGAAATACTGCAATATCCGGAGTGACAGCGACAGAAGATTATCCGGGAGGAATCCTGGAAAGTGGACAGATCATTAAAGCAAAGGATGGTGAGCAGGCATGAGAGCAATTGGAATTATTCTGGCCGGCGGAAATAACAACCGCATGAGAGAACTGTCGGACAAGAGGGCGATTGCAGCGATGCCTGTTGCAGGAAGTTATCGAAGCATCGATTTTGCCCTGAGCAACATGGCAAATTCCCATGTTCAGAAAGTTGCAGTTCTGACGCAGTACAATGCAAGATCGTTAAATGAACATTTGAGTTCCTCAAAATGGTGGGATTTTGGAAGAAAGCAGGGAGGTCTGTTTGTATTCACTCCTACGATTACCAAGAATAACAGCTTATGGTATCAGGGAACAGCAGATGCCATTTATCAGAATATTGATTTTTTGAAAAAGAGTCATGAACCTTATGCAATCATTGCATCCGGTGACTGTGTGTATAAGATGGACTATAATAAAGTCCTTGAATATCATATTGCGAAACGGGCAGATATTACAGTTGTCTGCACAACATGCCGGGACCAGAAAGAGGTAGAGCGCTTTGGCGTGCTTCGTATGAATGACGATGGCAGAATCGTGGAGTTCGAAGAGAAACCGATCGTTTCTTCTTATAATACAATATCAACAGGTATTTACGTTGTAAGAAGAAGGCTGCTGATCGAACTGATCGAGCGGGCTGCACAGGAAGGCAGACATGATTTTGTAAATGACATCCTGATCCGTTACAAAAACCTGAAACGAATTTATGGTTATAAGACAGAGGATTACTGGAGTAATATTTCTGATGCAGAAGCTTATTATCGTACCAATATGGCATTTCTGCAGCCGGAGATCCGTAATTATTTCTTCAGACAGGAACCGGGAATCAAAACAAAGATCGACGATCTTCCGCCGGCCAAGTATAATCCTGGGGCAGAGGTGAAGAACAGTCTTGTTGCGAGTGGCTGCATTATCAATGGTACAGTAGAGAATTCAGTACTGTTCAAGAGTGTGTATGTCGGCAATAATTGCGTGATAAGGAATTCAGTGATCCTTAATGATGTGTATATCGGAGATAACACTGTCATAGAGAATTGTATTGTTGAGAGCCGGGATACGATTCGGGCGAATTCCAGCTATAAAGGCGAAGACGGAAAAGTCAGGATTGTTGTCGAAAAAAATGAACGCTATGGATTATAATTGCTGAAGACAGCAGCTTGTAATCTGTAAAATAAAGAAATGCGTATGAAAATGAAAGGGGCAGGCACGATGAATATTACAGACGTACGTGTGAGAAAAGTTGCGAAGGAAGGAAAGATGAAGGCGGTCGTTTCGATTACGATTGATGAAGAATTTGTAGTTCATGATATCAAAGTAATTGAAGGCGAGAAGGGACTGTTTATTGCAATGCCGAGCCGCAAAGCTACAGATGGTGAATACAGAGACATTGCGCATCCGATCAATTCCCGTACCAGAGATAGGATCCAGACACTGATTCTTGAAAAGTATCAGGAAATGCTGGATGCAGAACCGGAAGAGGAACTGGAAGAAGCAGTTGAATAAATACAGTGGCTGCAGACAGATCAGCCGATTTTTGAATCTCTAAATAAGAATTAATAAGATCCGGGGACATGGGATAAATCCTGTGTTCCTGGATCTTTTATGTTTCTGGAAAAATATGTAAAAAATGAAATGATTCTGTAATAATTTAGAATTTTGGAGGCAAAATCTACTGGATTTCAGGGTATAAAAATGTGAAATGTTACATGAATGTTACAAAAATGAAATGAAAGTATTGATTATTTGTGAGAATGTGTTATACTTAACCTACAAAATATTTAAGAGGTGTTTTTATGAAGAGTAAGAAAGTTCTTTCACTGCTGCTGGCATGTGCAGTGACCGTATCTATGGGAACAACCGTATTTGCTTCCACAGAAGATCAGATTGCAGCTGCACAGGCACAGAAGCAGGAAGCACAGGCAGGACTTGCGCAGGCCCAGGCGAATATCAGTGGGCTGGAAAGCAAGAAACAGGAACTGGAGTCCTACCTTGCAGAACTGAATTCCCAATATAATGAACTTACAGACAGTATTTCACAGCTCAGCATTGAGGCTGCCGAGAAAGAAGAGGAGCTTAAGAATGTAAAGGCTCAGCTTGAAGTGGCAAAGCAGAATGCACAGGACCAGTACGAGGCAATGAAGATTCGTATCCAGTACATGTACGAGCATGGTGGAAGTACTATGCTTGAAATGCTTCTGTCATCTGACAATCTTTCTGATTTTATGAATCAGGCAAACAATGTGGCTACAATTTCTACATATGACAGAAACATGCTGAAGAAATATGAGGAGACACAGGAAGCAATCAAGACTCAGGAAACTCAGGTTGAAGAAGAGTCTGCTTCTATTGGAAATCTTCTTACAGAGAAAAGCTCTAAGCAGCAGGAAGTACAGAATCTGGTAGCATCGACCAGTGACAATATCAATTCCTATGTAAACCAGATCAGTGCAAGTCAGGAAGAAGCAGATGCTCTTATGGCTCAGGTGAACAGTGCAGACAGTAGTATTTCACAGCTGATGGAAGAGGCAGAACAGGAAAAAGCTGCCGAAGCTGCAGCGGCAGAAGCAGCAGCCGCACAGGAAACAGCAGAAGCTGCACAGGATGAAAATACAGATGAAGAAACAGATGTAGTGGATGAATCTGGAGATGCTTCAGAAGCACAGGATACTTCTTCTGGCAGTGAAGATACCACATATACAAAGGATACATCTTCAACGGACAGCAGTGATTACTCCGAAGATACATCTTCAGACAGTGCAACAGCTGAAGAGACGAGTAGTAGTTCTTCTGATACAAGTTCTTCAGAGACCAGCTCTTCCAGTCAGGGAACTTACCTTGGTAATTTTAAACTGACAGGATACTGTAACTGCGCACAGTGCTGCGGAACAGCCGGAAATGCAACCGCAAGTGGTACAACACCAGTGGCAGGACGTACTGTTGCAATGGCAGGGGTACCGTTTGGAACCAAACTTCTGATCAATGGAAATGTTTATACAGTAGAAGATCTCGGAACTCCTTATGGCCATGTTGACATTTACTGCAGCAGTCACAGCGAGGCGCTGAGTTTTGGATTACAGTATGCGGATGTATACCAGTTAAACTAAATATATGAATAATAAAAAGAGCTGTCTGGTTATGATGACCAGACAGCTTTTTTGACTGAAAACATATCAGATTGTGTATTACAGGTAAGGTGTTCCGGGAATCTCCGGATAACTTCCCATGCCGATCAGAAGTTCCAGCCCAACTTGACGGGCTTCCAGTACCGCTGCTTTAACAGCGCTGGCATCGCCGGAGATACCGAGAATCACTTCGTTAGAGTGGCTGGTTCCGATACTTGGCGTCATATAACAGGTGATATTTACAGCCGATGCTTTCATAGCGGTATCGGCCATTACAAGGCCAATTGCAGCAGGAGAACCTGCCATGAAGCCGAATGCCTCGCCTGGTACGGCATGAAATGCTTTCTGCAGCGCGGCTCCTGCGCTTGCGGAATAAGTGAATTCCAGATGACCGGATTCGCTGATATAAAGTTCCCCTGCATTTTTCTTTGTAAGTTCGAGGCCAAGTTCGATTGCATGACGTACATCTGAAACATCATTGCCGCCAATTACAATATAGTTTCCGTGACCGCCCCAACCCTTGGTGTCTCGTGGAAATTCAATGGAAAGAACTTCGGTGTTGGTTGCTTTTACGGCATCGTCGATTGCTGTGATCTGTCCGGCAGCACCTGTTCGGGAACTGAAAAGTCCAAGGGCGTGGTATTTCATTCCGACATTCATTTCTTTTAATAATGTATCATCAATACCGGAAATCACCAGTCCGATCGTATCCAGGACGGTTGTTCCGACAAATTCTGTTCTTGTACAGTGCGTACTGATACTCTTTACGTCGATCATGAGAAGACTCCTGTTCCGTCTGCCTGGGGCAGACGTTTTTTCTTTATGCTTGTTAAATAAATATCCTATTTATAAATATAATCTATTTTATGCTTACTTGCAAGAGAAAGAATGTGCCAGGCCACGTTGAAAAAGCTGACTGGGATTCGTGACTAAATTCGTGACTGTTGATTTCACACCCATTTTCCGGAATCTCTTTTTAAACGCAAAAAAACACCGAAACTCTTGATTTGCAAGAATTTCGGCGCCCCTGCCAAGTAGTCGAAGTGACAGGATTTGAACCTGCGGCCTCTGCGTCCCGAACGCAGCGCTCTACCAAACTGAGCCACACTTCGTTATTTGTTTTTGTTTCGTCGTTCAACGCAAGACATATTATATTATAGAGATATGGAAATGTCAACAGGCTTTTTTAAAAAAGTTACAAAAAGTTTTTTTGTTGATTTAAATTGTTATATAGTATATTTTGTTTGCAGGATTCAAACAAATTAAATTGAAAAGACCTGTTTGACATTTTCATTATAAAATAAAGAGTGATATTTGCTATATAGCCTTCTGTATATGCATAACAGTCTCGAAATCTCCAATACACATTGGACGATAATAAAGGAATCCCTGAATCTCATTACATTCTTCATTTTTAAGGAAATCAGCGATTACTTTTGTTTCCACATCTTCGCACACAATTGATTTGTGCATGCGCTTCAACATATGGAACATTTTCTGTGAAAGATAGAGATTCAGAAACAGAAGCATTGCCATGAGCTCAAGTGTGAATTCGCAGAGATAAAGAGTTTTTTTGCTTAAAATAAAAAAACCGTAGTGCAAATTGTACTACAGGCAACGAAAATATAACAACAAATGACAGATGAAATTTTATTTTAAATCTTTGAAAAAGTCTCCTACTTCGCAGTCTAGAATCTTAGCCAGAGCAAGCAGTTCGCTGACCTTGATGTTCATGCGATTGGTTTCGATCTTGGCATAACTGCTCTTGGAGATCGGGATGCCCATCAGATTCATTTTGGCAATGACCTGATCCTGTTTGAGTTTACATTGGTAGCGCCTTTTCTGAATGTTGCTGCCAATACTCATATCCATTCTGATCTTCTGTATCATATTTTCTCCATATCCTAATATTTCGCAATAAAGAAAGTTCTATGTATTGATGATAGAGAAGATTTTAGATATAATGTTTCGTGATAAGGAAACATTTGCAATCAGATATCGCAGTAGACAAAAAATATGATCAGGAAATACTGGAAGGATGAATGAGGAAAATATGGATAAAGATTGGATAAAAGCAGTGACACTCCTTTGCATTATTGCACAGAACAATGCGGACTCTATGAAGCAGTCCGTTCGATATGCAGAGATCATGAAAAAGGAATACGGACTGGATGCCGAAAAATTTCAGTGGATTTATGACAGTTGGTTTCGCAGTGGTGAGATTCAGGAAAAATACCGGAGTAAGAATTCGGTTACAGGAAGAGAACAGAAACTTCCTCTGTATCACAAAGGAGTTGATGGTATGTGCAGGATGCTCGAAGAAGGTGTCATAGATGAAAAGGAATTCTTTGAGATATTCTGGGAAACACCTTATGAAATCCTGAAAGAAAATGAAAAGTATACAGGATTTTATCCTTCACTGCCGGGCTGTATTGCATCGGCTGAAGGAAAAAATCAGCTGAAAGAAGAGATGCGTACTGCTTTGAAGAAATGGATTCGGTCAGCATTCTATATGTGGAGAGAAAACAATATCCTGGAAGAGTGATCTTCCGGGATTTTTTGCATATATATAAGTGATATGAAAAAAAACGGGAGGAAGCTGCTTGGCTGAGTACCGACGTTTTGTGGCTTATGTATATGAATACCAGAAAGAGAAGAAGGGAAGCAACTGTGGATTTGTAAAAATAGAAGTACGGGGTGAGATCTGCAGAATCGAACTGCATCTGCAGTGTCCGGGACTGATGCCGGAGTCCACATGCAGTGTTTATGGATTTGTACGGAACAGGGGGCTGTTGGACGGAATTCTTCTTGGAGGCTGTGTAACGGGAGAAGGTAAGGTGGAGTGCATTCTGGAAATATCTGCAGGGAATATGGGAGACAGTGGAAAATCTCTGGATGAAATGGGGGGAATGATTTTTGTAACAGAGCAGGGTGGATTTTTTGGAACCGAATGGGATGATCAGATGATCCGGCCGGGAAACTTCCGAGTGGTGGAGAAAAAGATGATACCGGAAACGCAGCCAGATTTGTCGGAGACAGAGAGAAGCTCTGAAGAAGAAATTGCAGAATCAAAGACAGAGGCACCTGAGCAAGATAGGGATGACCGGACGGAGCAGGCAGAAAATGTACAGAAGGAAGAAACAACACAGCAGGAACTGCACTCGCAGTCTGTGCAGGAATCAGATGCTTCAGATCTAGTTTCTGAGGAAATGCTTCATGAACATGATAAACCACACCCATCGTGCCCTCTTCCGGGGACTCCCTGCGATGCTTTTTCTGACGGGGAGCTGAGTGACTGCCGTAAGATCTCACCACAGGATCTGTGTCATCTTGGACGAAGGGCCTGTATGCTTCGAAATAATCGCTTCGTACAGTATGGCTCTTATAATTTCGGACATCTTCTTTTGTGCAGAAATAAATGTGGCCAGATGGTTCTTGGCATCCCTGGGGCGTATGATCAACAGGAGCGCTTCATGGCAAATATGTTTGGCTTTCCATATTTCAAAGAAAGCAGACATATTCAGATTCCGGGAAGGAAAGGTGGATATTGGTATCGTTTAATCGATACCTCGGATTTCGACAAGTGGGATGGTCGTCAGTAAAATTTCGCGGAAGTGTTCAAGTTCTTCAAGGGAATAACTACTGAAGCCAGGCTGCAGGACTTCATCGGAGTCTCTGTAAGCCTGGAGGTAGTAGGCTTTGGCTCCTTTCAGCCATTGGCCGATCTGAATGAAATCATTTTCATTATGTAGTTCCTTTACAACTGTGGTCCGAAATTCGTAATCGAGTTTTCCGTGGAGCAGAAAAGAAACAGTTTCCCGAATGGCGGTCAGATCCGGATGCATCATGCCTGTGAGAGAAGGATAATTATCAGGACAGGCCTTGATATCCACGGCTGCCTTTTGGATCAGTCCTCTTTCTGCCAGATGCTTCAAGACGTCAGGACGAGTTCCGTTGGTATCCAGTTTGACAGGATACCCGAGGGCATGTATTTCGCAGATAAAATCTTCCAGATCAGAAGCAAGGGTAGGCTCTCCACCGGAAATACAGACGCCGTCCAGAATTCCGCGGCGTTTTTTCAGGAAAGAGAGTATTTCTTCTTCCGGGATCACTGGTTCATCTGCCGGATGCAGTACAAGAGAACTGTTCTGACAGAACGGACAGCGGAAGTTGCAGCTTCCCAGAAAGATCGTAGCGGCTATCCTTCCTGGATAATCCAGTAAAGTTGTTTTGTTTAATCCATGAATTGCTGGCATAATTATCATTCCTGTCTTTAGAAAGTTGAGTAATCCGACAGCTTGCAGTGCCGGACGTATGAATTCTATTTTAAATTTTCCTCATTGATTTTGCAACCGACTTTTACTATACTGATTTGAAAAGAGCAACAACGATCAGGAGGAAAATCTTTTGACAGAACAGGAGCGTTTTATGAAAGAAGCCATCCGACAGGCAAAAAAAGCGCGGGCACTGGAAGAAGTGCCGATTGGCTGCGTGATCGTATCGGATGGAAAAATCATTGCGAGAGGATACAACAGAAGAAATACAGATAAAAATACATTGTCGCATGCGGAACTGAATGCGATCCGTAAAGCGAGCAAAAAACTGGGCGACTGGCGTCTGGAAGGATGTACGATGTATGTGACACTGGAGCCCTGTCAGATGTGTGCCGGAGCGCTGGTACAGTCCAGAATTGATGAGGTTGTGATCGGAAGTATGAATCCAAAAGCAGGCTGTGCAGGATCGGTCCTGAATCTTTTGCAGGTAGATAATTTTAATCATCAGGTAAAAATTACCCGCGGTGTTCTGGAAGGAGAATGTTCGATGATGCTGTCAGATTTTTTTCGGGAACTCCGCGAAAAGAAAAAACGTCTGAAAATGCTTGCGAAGCAGCAGGTGGAACAGGCCTGGGATGATTAAAAAGCAAGCCCCTTGTTTTTTGTTCCGGAAGTGATATGATAAGAAAAAGAAAATACGAGGAGGATTTTGAAATGACACTGGAAGCATTAAGAAAAGACATGGTTGCTGCCATGAAAGCAAAAGATAAAACAACGAAGGATGCAGTGTCTTCACTGGTATCAGCAGTAAAAAAAGCTGCCATTGATGAAGGCTGCAGAGAGGATGTTCCGGAAGCACTGGTTGACCGTGTGATCCTGAAAGAAATGAAAACAGTCAAAGAACAGCTGGATACCTGTCCGGAAAGCCGTGATGATCTTCGCGCTGAATATCAGGCAAGATATGACGTGATCGCAAAATATGCGCCACAGCAGATGAGTGCAGAAGAGATCCGAACATACCTGGAAGAAAAATTTGCAGATGTGCTTGCCACGAAGAATAAAGGCCAGATCATGAAAGCGGTTATGGGAGACCTCAAAGGAAAAGCAGATGGCAAACTGATCAATCAGGTCGTTGCTGATATCTGTAAATAAAAAATGTGTATAAAGTCTGAGCCCAAAAACAGACTTTAGAATAAACCAAAATTTTAAGCCAAAAACATAAGACCGGAGACAGATGGAAAGAGAATTCCTCTGTTTCCGGTCTTATTGCATAAAAAAATACCCTGTGGAAATGATATCCACAGAGCAGAATAATCTTTTTTCCGCGCGCCGCACTTCGAAATGTTCCCATGAACGTTACCTTTACAGTTAACTCGGCCCAGGCACCCTCACGGCACACAAGAGCTTCTGCTTAGTGCTGCTACATTCCTGTCCTGACACGGTTCACAGATTCCTGTTGCGTAAGACCCAAACGTCAACGCCACTTATAGAGGGCAGCTCCACAGGATACAAGCCTCGGATTGGCATCACCCCTGCTGTAGCGGATTGCAGGTACAGGGCACCGCTATCTCCCCGGCTGCGCGGACTTTAAGTATAGACGATTTTTGAATACTTGTCAAGTAGGGGTAAAGTATTATATAATAGTAAACAACACTTACGTTACTGTTCACTCCGTTCACAGTAACTTGGTCAAAATGCATTCCAAATCACCTTCGGTGATGGCATTTTGCCCCGTATGTCTCGGGATTTTGCCATATTCATGGCAAAACACCTCGCAGGATATTAACTGTGAACAGTTACACACTTACACTGTAAGGAGGAAAATCTACGATGATCAAAAGAATTGGTTTATTAACAAGCGGTGGTGACTGCCAGGCTCTGAATGCAACTATGAGAGGTGTTGTAAAAGCCCTGTCAAATGCAGTGGAAGACCTGGAAGTTTATGGATTTGATGACGGATATAAAGGACTGATCTATGGAAAATATCATATGCTCACAGCAAAAGATTTTTCCGGAATTCTGACCCGCGGTGGTACGATACTTGGTACATCCCGTCAGCCGTTCAAACTGATGCGCGTGCCGGATGAAAAAGGACTGGATAAGGTTGAAGCCATGAAGCAGACCTATTACAAATTGTGTCTGGACTGTCTGGTTATTCTTGGTGGAAACGGAACGCAGAAGACAGCCAATCTTCTGAGAGAAGAAGGTCTGAATATCATTCATCTGCCAAAAACGATCGATAATGATATTTATGGAACAGATATGACATTTGGTTTCCAGAGTGCGGTAAATATTGCTACGAATGCAATCGACTGTATTCATACAACAGCAACATCTCACGGCCGTGTATTTATCGTTGAGATCATGGGACACAAAGTCGGAAGTCTGACTCTCCATGCAGGTATTGCCGGCGGTGCAGATATTATTCTGATTCCGGAGATTCCGTACGATATCAAGAAAGTATGTGCTGCGATCGAGAAACGAAATAAAGCAGGAAAACGTTTTACGATCCTTGCCGTTGCTGAAGGTGCAATTTCAAAAGAAGATGCAGAACTTTCGAAGAAAAAATATAAAGAAAAACTCGAAGCCAGAGCGAAGAAATATCCGTCTGTTTCTTATGAGATCGCGGATCAGATCAATCAGGTGATCGGCAGTGAAGTACGTGTTACAGTTCCGGGACATATTCAGCGTGGAGGAGAACCGTGTCCGTATGACCGTGTACTTTCTACAAGAATCGGTGCCGGTGCAGCAGAGGCAATTCTGGATGAAGATTACGGAATTATGATCGGCGTCATCAACGGCAAGATCAAGAGGGTTCCGCTTGCTGAATGTGCGGGCAAACTGAAAATGGTTTCACCGAAAGATCAGATCGTCAAAGCTGCCAAACAGATCGGTATCAGCTTCGGAGACTGACAGGAGTTATAACAGAGAGAACAACGACCGCCGCGGGAGTTTTCCTGCGGCGGCTTAATGCCTGAGAATATTTCTGCAAATATGATATTCCCGGGCAGTAGGAGAGGAGTGTATTCATGAGTTATACTGCCCTGTACCGAAAGTTCAGGCCCGATAATTTTGAAGACGTCAAAGGGCAGGATCACATTGTGACCACGCTTACCAATCAGATCAACGCAAACCGTATCGGACATGCATATCTTTTTTGCGGAACAAGGGGTACCGGTAAAACAACGGTAGCCAAGATCCTGGCAAAAGCAGTCAACTGTGAGCATCCGGTGAATGGAAGTCCTTGTAATGAATGTGAGATGTGCAAAGCCATTCAGGCGGGTACTTCCATGAATGTGATCGAGATCGATGCTGCCTCCAATAACGGTGTGGATAATATTCGAGAGATTCGGGAAGAGGTTACGTATCGCCCGACAGAGGGACGGTACAAAGTATATATCATCGATGAGGTGCATATGCTTTCTACTGGTGCGTTTAATGCCCTGCTCAAGACACTGGAAGAACCGCCGTCTTATGTGATCTTTATTCTGGCAACAACCGAGGCCCACAAGATTCCGATTACGATTTTGTCCAGATGTCAGCGGTATGATTTCCACAGGATCTCAATCGATACGATCGCCGCACGGTTGTCAGAACTTCTGAAAGTTGAAGGCGTGGAAGCAGAAGAAAAAGCAATTCGTTATGTGGCAAAGGCAGGAGACGGATCCATGCGAGATGCACTCAGCCTTCTGGATCAGTGTATTGCGTTTTATCTGGGGCAGACACTTACCTATGATAAAGTGCTGGATGTGCTGGGCGCTGTCGATACAGAAGTATTCAGCAGACTCCTTCGCAAGGTGCTTGCCGGAGATGTGACATCTGCAATTCGCATTCTGGAAGAGCTGATTGTGGGAGGAAGAGAACTGAGTCAGTTTGTAGGGGATTTTACCTGGTACATGCGGAATCTTCTTCTTGTCAAGACTTCGGATAATCCGGAAGAAGCGATAGATGTTTCTTCTGAGAATCTGAAACTTCTCAAAGAAGAGAGTGAGATGACGGACAGTGATACATTGATGAGATATATTCGTATTTTTTCAGATCTGTCCAATCAGATTCGTTTTGCAACACAAAAAAGAGTGCTTGTGGAAATTGCTCTGATCAAACTCTGCCGTCCGGCAATGGAGACGAACCTGGATTCTGTTCTGGATCGTATCCGTGTACTGGAGCAGAAGATAGAGGAACGCCCGGTACAGCAGGTAGTCGTACAGAGTGCGGCAGCACCGGGAAGCGAAGCAACAGCTGCGCAGGCAGAACCGCCGAAGCCGCCACAGAAGGCTGCTCCGGAAGACCTGCAGAAGATAGTGGCAAGCTGGAAGATGATCGTTGGACAGACTACAGCAGCTTTCAAACAGGCGTTGCTTCAGTCTGTGCCGAAATACAATGGAGAGACTGGTGAACCGATACTGTATGTGGAATTTCAGACACCTCTTGGCAGGCTTTATCCGGATGATTCTGACGCAAAGAAAGAATTGCAGACGATCATTGAACAGAAGCTTGGAAAGAGCATTGAACTTCATATGCTTGTAGCAGAGGACCACCAGCAGACAAATCTGACACAGATCACAGTCGATCAGGCAATCCGTGAGAATATCCATATGGATGTTGTGATCGAAGAAACACCTGGATCTGAGCCGGAAGAATAAATATTATCAAAGAATCCCGCACAGGCGGTTTTCATATATTAAATATCATCAGGAGGATTTATAAAATGGCAAAACGTGGAGGATTTCCGGGCATGGGAATGCCGGGTAACATGAATAATTTGATGAAACAGGCGCAGAAAATGCAGCGTCAGATGGAAGAGAATCAGAAGGCTCTGGAAGAAAAAGAATTTACAGCAGCAGCAGGCGGCGGAGCTGTGGAGGTTACTGTTTCCGGTAAACGTGAAGTGACAAAGGTAAAACTTGCAGAAGAAGTAGTTGATCCGGACGATATTGAAATGCTGGAAGATCTGATCGTGGCAGCTACGAATGAGGCACTTCGCAAAGTTGAAGAAGAATCAGCAGCAGTAATGTCAAAACTGACAGGAGGACTCGGAAGTTTAGGCGGAGGCCTTCCCTTCTGATGGAATATTACAGCACACATATCAACAAGCTGATCGAACAGCTGTCTCATCTGCCGGGAATCGGACCGAAGTCGGCGCAGAGACTGGCATTTCATATTATGAATATGCCAAAAGACCAGGTTGAACAGCTGACCTCTTCGATCACGGGTGCTCGTGAGAAAATCCGTTACTGCAAGAAGTGCTGTACGCTGACAGACCAGGAACTCTGTCCGATCTGCAGCAATCCCAAGAGAGATGCGAGTACTATTATGGTTGTAGAAAATACCAGAGATCTTGCAGCTTATGAAAAAACCGGCAAATACGAAGGGGTTTATCATGTGCTTCATGGTGCAATCTCGCCGATGCTGGGAATCGGACCGGATGATATCCGTCTCAAAGAACTTATGAAGCGCCTGCAGACAGAAGATATCAAAGAAGTGATCATTGCCACCAATTCCAGTCTGGAAGGTGAGACAACTGCAATGTATATCAGTAAGCTGATCAAACCTACAGGAATCCGTGTCAGCAGGATCGCAAGTGGAGTTCCGGTAGGTGGAGACCTGGAATATATTGACGAAGTAACGCTGCTTCGTGCGCTGGAAGGAAGAGTGGATCTCTGATACAGCTTCACGCAGACAGCAGAAAGAGAGAAAGAATATTGGCAAAAAAGAAGGCAACTTCCTCACAGGTGGCAGAAAAAGCCGGAGTTTCACAGGCGACTGTTTCTATGATTCTGAACCGCAGAAGCAATGTTTCTTTTTCGGCCGAAACGGTGGAAAAGGTAGAATGTGCAGCCAGAGAGCTGGGCTATGAACTGCCTCATCGCAAAAACAAAAGCAACACAAGAAAAGAAAAACTGATCGTTGTACTGTGTCCTACGCTGACCAGTCCTTATTATGTACTGCTTCTTCAGGGAATTGAATCGGTTGCCAATGAGAAGGGGTATGGCGTTTTTACCTGCAACACACAGAGAGATGCGGGGCTGGAAGAAAAATATCTGCGTATGATCAGCACGATGGACCCGCAGGGAATCATCTATGCATGTAATCCTCATCCGGACTTTCAGAAAAAGGTGGAGGAACTGGCAAGGAGGATTCCCCTTGTTATTATCAGTAATAAAGAAAAGACAACGACAGTTGACGCGATCAACCAGGACAATACAATGGTCGGAAGATTGATGGCACGCCATTTGCTGGATCTGGGACACAGAGATGTGGCATTTATCACACCGCCTCTGACCAGACGACAGTGGCAGCGCTCCAGAAGAGTGGATGGTTTTGTGAAAGAATATGAGAAGGAAGGACTGGATGGGCATGTATTGATCAAAGCAGCAGATGAATCTGTTGACCGTACGCTGCCAAAAATGGATTCGGAATATTCTATGGGATATCAGCTGACAATGGAATTGTTGAAAGAGGACAGAAACTTTACGGCAATTGCCGGTCAGAACGACATGATGGCTCTTGGCGCGATCGATGCGCTGGAAGAATCCCGAATACGTGTGCCGAAAGATGTTTCGGTCATTGGCTGTGATGATACTTTTTATTCTGGCATCCGGAGACTTTCGTTAACAACGATCGATCATTTTGTTGCGTTGAAAGGCAGGGATGCCTGTGATATCATTATTCGCAAGATCATGATGAATGACCAGTTTTATTCGGCAGGACTGCAGCCAACCAGTCTTTATAATATTGAATATACCCCGAAACTGATCACTCGTAAGACGACTGCCTATGCAAATACAAAAAGAAAGATTCCGGATCCGGATGGAATGACGGAAAAAATAAAATAAATATGTATAATAAAATTATTATTAATAATTTGATGTA